>Ga0247772_1000032_pt1 | contig 92274 bp, 79 predicted proteins | sample UWRJL151409C6_FD_179945 | JGI IMG/M metagenome (GOLD analysis project Ga0247772, IMG submission 179945) | Plant litter microbial communities from Arlington Agricultural Research Station in Wisconsin, United States - UWRJ-L151-409C-6 | ecosystem: Environmental > Terrestrial > Plant litter >...
CGAGCCCTAGAAGTTGGCCTCGAAACACAATACGTCGACCACCGAAACGACTACTGGATCCCCAAAGCGACCTTGGGTGTCGACGTACCCGAGCTCGGCCGGCTACGCGGTGACTTCTCTTATTCCGACCCGGGCAACGACACCGGGCGCCGGCAATGGCTCGCTTCGGCTTCGTTCGCCTTCAACTTCAACGGCAACTCCGGCTCGGCCGAGCTCGCCGGCGGTAGCTTGTTCGGCGACGGGCTCGGTGACGAAGCGAAGTACAAGGCGCAGCAGAACCTCGGCTTCGAGGTCGCGGTCAGAGGCTTCCGCGAGAGCGCAGCCGCCGAATCTCCGCGCTACGCGCTTCGCTTGCGCATCGAGGATACGCCGAACGTGCGCGGCCATACCGCGCTCCTACGCAAGCTGTGGGACATCGCGGAGCACGAACCCACCGTCGCCGCCGTGGTGCTGGAGCTACGCACCTCCCCGGCCAGCTCCATGGCGCACACCCAAGAGCTGCGCGACGCGCTCTTTCACTTGCGCCAAGCGGGTAAGCGCGTGCTCTGCCATCTGGAAGACGGCGATGGCTCGGCCCTGTACCTGTGTTCCGCGGCGGATCGCATTCTGCTCAATCCCGCGGGCGGGATCCGCTTCGCGGGCTTGAAGTCGCGCTACATGTACTTCGGCGGGTTGCTCGAAAAGCTCGGAATAAAGGCGGATTTCGTGCGCATCGGCGATCACAAGAGCGCCCCGGAGTCGTTCATGCGCAGCGACGCGACGGATGTCGCGCGCGCCGACCACATCGATCTACTGCAGCAGGTGGAAAGGAACTTCACCCTCGACGTCTCGGCCGGGCGCCACATCGACGCGGTCGAGCTGCGCAAGCGCATCGCCAAAGGACCGTTCGTGGCCTCGGAGGCGAAATTCGCCGGCCTCGTAGATGGCTTCGCTTTCGACGATCAACTCGAAGACGAAGTCGGCGCGTTGGTCGGCTCCCCCGTGCGCTTGTTCGACGATCGACGCGCACCGCGCGCGCCGGAATACTTCGGTGACAACGCCGGCATCGCCATCATCTACGTAGATGGCGACATGGTGGACGGTCGCAGTCAGACCATCCCGCTCTTGGGCACGCGCTTGGTGGGCTCTTACACGATCGCGGAAAGCTTGAAGAAGGCTCGCGAAAACCCGCAAGTCGGCGCGGTCGTACTGCGCGTCGAAACCGGCGGCGGCTCGGCCATGGCCGCCGACGTGATCTACCGCGAGATCCAGCTCACCACCAAAGTCAAACCGGTGATCGTGAGCATGGGCGGCGCGGCGGCCAGCGGCGGCTACTACATCGCTGCGCCCGGCACGCACGTGTTCGCCAACCCGCTCAGCATCACCGGCAGCATCGGCATCTTCTACGGCAAGGCGGACGTCGCCGAGCTGATGAAGCGCATCGGCGTCAGCGTGGAAGTGTACAAGACCGCCCCCCGCGCCGACGCGGAGTCGATCTTCCGCCCCTTCACCACGGAAGAGCGCAGCGAGCTGCAGCGCAAGGTCTCGCAGTTCTACGATGTATTCCTGACGCGCGTTGCCAGCGGTCGTAAGCTGAGCAAAGCCGAGGTGGATGCGGTCGGCCAGGGCCGGGTGTGGACCGGGGAGCAGGCCCTTCAACACAAATTGGTCGATGAATTGGGCGGTTTGCGGCAGGCGATCGCGCTCGCGCGCAAGCTCGGCCACGTCACCGATCATGGTCCAATCGTCGAGCTCCCCCCGCCGGATGGCAGTCTACTCGGTCGCATCCTGGGCATCGAAGGCATCAAAGAAGACCCGCCCGCGGCCGCCGCGCTGTTGCCCTCGCAGTTCTTCGATCTGGTGCGCGCGCTGGCGCCCTTCGTTGCCCACACGGGCGACAAACCGCTCGCGCTCATGGAAATGACGACCGTCGAGTGATGCGATGAACGAAACGGCCGCAGTCTCGGACGGCGTCGCGCCGACGCTCGAGCTGCGGCAATTCGCAGTGCGCGCGCAGGGAGCGGCAGCGGCAACGCCGCTCAGCCTGCGTTCGGACGCGCGACGCATCGGTTTGGTCGGTGATTGGGCAGCCTTGTTCCTGCTGCTCGGCGGGCGCACGGAGATCGCGAGCGGCAGCGCGCAAGTCCTCGGTCATCCGCTGGAATCGGCGATCCCCCGCGGGATCCTGGGCTTTGCCGCGTGTGACGCGCCGTTGCCGGGGTCGTTCACGGTCACTGAGTATCTGCAACATGCCGCGCGCCTCAGCCATGGCTCTGCGAGTCGAGCCGTACACGACGCAACGCGCGCGCTCGACCGCTACGGGCTGGTGCCGCTCGCCAAGCGCAAGCTGGTCGAACTCGCGCTCTATCAACAGCGCGCGCTCGGCATTGCACAGGCCACGCTGACTGCACCGCCCATGGTGTGCCTGGAAGCGCCACTACGTGGCCTGGACGCGCCCTCCGCGGACTATATCGGGCGCCTGTGTGCAGAGGCCGCGACCCAATGCCGGGTGTTGCTGTCCGCGAACCCGCCCAGCTCCCCGAGCCCAGAGCGCAGCCTGCTGGATGCATGCGACGAACTGTTCGTGCACAAGCAAGGCGTGCTCGTCGCACATGGTTCCCCGAGCGCAGTCTTCGCCGCCGGCACGCGCTACGCACTCACCGTCAAAGGCGCGCAAATTGCGGACTTCTCGCGCGATTTAGCGGGCGCAGGCGTGCGCTTGGAGGCGCGCGCTCAAAACGGCAGCTTCAACGTCGAGTTCCCCGAGGCCGGCAAAGAGAGCACCGATCTACTGCTCGATACTGCGCTCGCCCATGGCCTGATCGTGCTCGAGCTCGAACCAATCTTCGTTGGCTGAGTTTGGCTGAGCGTCGTGGCTCACTCGGCGCCCCGCGCTCAGTCCGCGGTGGGGTCGGGCTTGGCAGAGGTCGTGCCGACACCCGCACCGCGCGGTTTGGGCTTCTTCTCTTGGTCTTCCTCTTGGCCACGCGCCGCGACCTTCTCCATGCCGCGACGCACCGCCAAGATCGACAAGCGGCGATTCTCGGCCGCGAACGGCTCGTCCGGCTTCATCAACGCGGTCGCACCGTGCGCGAACACGCCCGACACCTGGCCAGAGCGCAAGCCGCTCTTCTCCAAGATGGCGCGCGCGCGGTCGGCGCGTTCGAAAGACAATTGCCAGTTGGAACGCCCCGAGCCAGCCGGAAAAGGCCGCGCGTCGGTATGCCCGTGAACCTGAATTTGGTTGCTCAAGCGCGCCAAAACCGGCGCAATCTTGCCCAAAATCTCGATCAGCTTGGGCTTCAACTCGGCCGAAGAAGAATCGAAGAGCAGATTTTGGCCACCGTCCAAAATCTGAATCAAGAGCCCTTCTTCGGTGACGCTGACCTTGATCTGCTCGCGAATGTCCTTCAACCCCGGATCTTCGCTGACCATCTGCGCAATTTTCGCGCGCACGGCGAGCGACACTCGCTCGAACGTCACTTGCTCGGGCTGCGTGTGCGAGGAGCCGACGACGTCGAAGAAGCCCTTGTTCTGGATGCCGCTGCCACCATTCAAGATCGAGGGGGCGCCCGTGAACACACCCGTGCGAAAATAGTCCGAGAGCTCCGTGCGCGTCTCTTGGTCGGTCTGTGACACCAACCAGAGCACCATGAAGAAGGCCATCATCGCGGTCACGAAGTCGGCATAGGCCACTTTCCAGGCCCCGCCGTGATGGGCGGCGTGTCCGCCCTTCTTCTTGATGATGATGATGCGCGGTCCGCCACCGCCACTCGGAGCTGGAGCACCGGCCATGAACTACTTACCCTTCAACTCCGCGAACGCCTTATCGAGCTCGGCGCTCGACGGCCGTTCGTCGGAAAAAATTGCTCGGCGCGCAAACTCGATGGCGATCGCCGGGTTGACGCCGCGCGCGGCGGCCACCACCGCTTCTTTGACGCACATCATGTAACGCCCTTCGGCCGCGACCTGAATCTCCACGCTCGTCGCCATCGGGCCGACCATGCCGTAGCACAGCAAAATACCGAGGAAGGTACCGACCAGGGCGGCGGCGACGTGATGGCCGATCTCTTCGGGGCCACCATCCAAATGCGCCATCGTGATCACGATACCGAGCACGGCGGCCACAATGCCGAGACCCGGCAGAGCGTCACCTGCGGTGCGGATCAGGCCGATCGGCTGCGCGTCCTGCGCGTGGTGCGTCTCGAGTTCGGCATCGAACAGCATGTTGAGCTCCTCTGCGGAGCAGCCGTCGACCAGTTGCTTCAAGCCATCGACCAAGAAGTCCATGGCGTGGTGTCGCTTGGTGACCGTCGGATACGAACCGAACAACGAGCTCGTCGCGCGATCGCTTACGTGCGGCTCGAGCGCGAGCACGCCCTCACGACGAATCAAAGCCAAAATCTGATACAGCAGCTTCAGCAAATCTAGATAGTCGGCTTTGGTCGGCGAATTGTTCTGAAACGCCTTCTTCAGCGACGCGAGTACCCGGGACATCACCTTGCCGGGTGCAGAGATGATCACCGTCCCAACCGTTGCGCCGCCAATCACCACCAACTCCGCCGGCTGGAAGAGCACAGGGAACGGCCCGCCGCCCATGGCGAACCCGGCAAGCACGCACCCGAACATGACCACCAGGCCAATCAGAGTCGACACGAACCTTTAAGTCGGCCGGGGCGATGAAAGGTTAAGGCTCAGCTTGGGACGAGTGAGGCGTTGTCTCGAACTGCGCCGCCCCGCTTGCAAACGTGCGTATGGCGTCAGCCCGACGGGTGAGCAGATGTGCGCGTGGTCATTCGCTCCCGCCCGTACGCCAGAGCGCCAATACTTTGACATCGATCGCTCGTGGCGGGGCGTGCGCGTCGGGGCGAGGCTCACCGTCAGAAATCGAGTTCGAATTCAAACTCCATTCCGACGTCCGCGACGGGCCCGCGCCGTCCGACGGTATGGGCTCGCAATTGGAAAGTCGATTCGAATTCAAACTCCATTCCGACGTCCGCGAGGCGCCCGCGACGGCCGCCGGGATGGGCTCGCCGTCAGAAAGCTCGAGTTCGAATTCAACTCCATTCCGACGTCCGCGTGGGACATCCGGGATGGGACTTCAATCGAGTGCGCCTGGGCGCCTCGCAGGCGTGCACTGGGACGCCGCGTGCACTGGGACGCCACGTGCACTGGGACGCCACGTGCACTGGGACGCCGCGTGCACTGGGACGCCGCGTGCACTGGGACGCCGCGTGCACTGGGACGCCGAAGGCTGCGACGCGCACGGTACAGTCCGCGTGACCATCAAAAAAAACCCGCGCCCCGATCGAGCGCGCGAATCCGTGCCGGGAAAGACCCGACCCTCGAGGGCTTGCCAAAGCTCGGTCTCACCTTAGGGATAGGGCCACACAGTGTGGCCGAAACTTGGTCGAGACCGAGCAACGTGTAGAACGGGCTGCCCTATGAAATTGAATCCGCGCTTGCTCTGTTTCGTGCTGTTTGCCGGCGCGGCTTGCGCCGAGAAAAAGCCGCCTCCGCCACCTCCGCCCACGGTGCTGGTCGCGCCGGTTACGCGGGGGGATTTGGCGTTGTTCATCGAGGCGGTGGGCACGCTGGATGGATATGTGAACGCCGACATTCGTGCGCGCGTGAAGGGCTACCTCCGTTCGCAGAACTACAAAGACGGCTCTCCGGTCAACGAGGGGCAGCTGCTGTTCACGATCGAGTCGGAAGAGTATGCGAACGCGGTTTCGGCGGCGAGTGCGGCATTAGTGCGCGCCACCGCCGCTAAGGCCAACGGCACGGTGAGCCTGGAACGCAACACCTTGCTCGCGCAGCAGGGCTTGGTCTCGACGCAGACCGTCGATGACTCGACAGCGAAGGCGGCCGATTCCAGCGGCCAAGTGCTGGCCGCGCAAGCTTCGTTGCGCCAGGCGCAGTTGAACCTTTCGTACACGAAGATCCACGCGCCAGTGTCGGGTATGGCCGGCTTGGCGCTGGTTCGGGTCGGCAACTTGGTGGGGCAAGATGGCCCAACGCTGCTCACCACGGTGTCGCAGCTGGATCCGATCCGCGTCAATTTCCCAATGAGCGAGATCGACTACGTGCGCTTTCCAGACCGACTGAAAGATCTGACGAAACGCGACGTGGCCTGGGCGCAGAAGCAATTTCCGAAGCTCGACGCCAAACAGAAGGCAGAGGGTGAGGATCCGGGGATCGAGCTGATCTTGGCCGATGGCAGCACGTACCCGCACCGCGGCCTGCTCGTGTCCGCGAATCGCCAAGTGGACGCGAGCACGGGCACCATCCAATTGCAGGCATTCTTCCCCAATGCAGACGCTTCACTGCGTCCTGGTCAATACGCGCGCGTGCGCATCCCACGTGAAGATCAGGGCAAGAGCGTGCTCACGGTGCCCGAGAAAGCGCTGATCAACGTGCAGGGCAGCTACTCGATTGCCGTCGTGGGCGCGGACCACAAGGTGAAGCTGCGTCAAGTGGAGCTCGGCCCGCCCGCGAAGGGCCAACGCATCGTGCTCAAGGGCTTGAACGAAGGCGAGAGCATCGTCGTCGATGGCGTGCAGAAGGTCACCGATGACGGCGTAGTGAACCCCAAGCCGGCACCCGCGCCCGTCGCGGTCAATTAACCGTGTCGAACTTCTTCATTCGACGCCCGATCGTCGCGATCGTGATCGCAATTTTGACCGTGCTGATCGGCGCGGTGTCGCTGCTCGGCCTGCCCATCTCGCAATTTCCCTCGATTTTGCCGCCGGAGGTCAACCTCAATACCAGCTACACGGGCGCCGACGCGCTCACCATCGAACAAGCCGTGGCCACGCCCATCGAACAGCAGATGAACGGCGTCGATCGCAGCTTGTACATCAAATCCACGAATGCCAACGACGGCACGATGAGCCAAGTGGTCACGTTCGACGTCGGCACCGATGGTGACGTCGACAACGTGCTCGTGAACAATCGCTTCTCGCAAGCCCAGCCGTTCTTGCCCCAAGACGTCAAGAATCTGGGCGTCACGATCAAAAAGTCGCTCGCCTTCCCGTTGATGATCATCTCGCTCTATTCGCCAGATGGTCGCTACGATTCCACGTTCCTCGCCAACTACGCGCTGATCAACATCCTCGACGCCGTGCTGCGAGTGAAAGGCGTGGGCGATGCGCGAAACTTCGGCGCCTCCGAATACTCGATGCGCATCTGGCTCGACCCAGACACGCTGGCGCGCCTGTCGCTCACGGTCACCGACGTCCAAAACGCGATTCGCTCGCAAAACATCGTCAATCCCGCCGGGCAAATCGGCGCCGAGCCGGCACCCGCGGGCCAGCAATTGACGTACACCGTGCGCGCGCAGGGCCGCTTGGTGGAGCCGGACGACTTCGCCAACGTCATCATCAAAACCAACCCCGACGGCACCAGCGTGCGCGTGCGCGACGTCGCCCGCGTCGAACTCGGCGCGCTCAGCTACCTGCAATACGGCACGTTCAACGGCAAGCCTGCCTCCGTGATCGCGGCCTTCCAAACCCCCGGCTCGAACGCGCTGGATGTCCAAAAGGGCATCCTGCAAACGATGGAAGACGTCTCCAAACGCTTCCCTCCCGGCATCGCTTACAAGGTCTCGCTCGACACCACGGCGCCCGTCACCGCCGGCATCAAAGAGATCGTCGAGACCCTGTTCGAAGCCATCGCTCTCGTCGTGCTCGTGGTGTTCATCTTCCTCCAGAACTGGCGGGCCACGCTGATCCCGCTGCTTACGGTACCGGTCTCGTTGGTCGGCGCGTTCGCGGTCTTCCCGCTGCTCGGCTTCTCCGTCAACACGCTCTCCCTATTCGGCCTCGTGCTCGCCATCGGCCTGGTCGTCGACGACGCGATCGTCGTGGTGGAAGCCGTGGAGCACCACATCGAAGCCGGAATGAGCCCCCGCGACGCCACCGTGCAAGCAATGAAAGAAGTGCAAGGTCCCGTCGTGGCGATCGCGCTCATCCTCGCCGCGGTGTTCATCCCGGTCGCATTTTTGAGCGGAATTACTGGGCGATTGTATCAACAGTTCGCGCTCACGATCGCCGTCTCGGTGCTCATCTCCGCGTTCAACGCGCTCACGCTCAGCCCGGCGCTCGCAGCGCTGCTGCTCAAGCCGCGCTCCGAGAAGAAGACCTGGTTCAGCCGCGCGGGTGATTGGTTCAACCGCGGCTTCAATCACACTACCAACGGCTACATCTCGGTCAACCGCCGGCTGGTTCGCAAACTCGCGATCCCGCTCGTGCTCCTGGCAGGCGTCGCCGGCCTCTCGGTGTTGCTGGCCACGAAAGTCCCCTCCGGCTTCTTGCCCGACGAAGACCAAGGCTACGCGATCATCGGCGTCCAGCTTCCCGACGGCGCTTCCATGCAACGCACCAAAGCCGTGTATACGCAGATGGATGCCATCCTGAGCAAAGAGCCCGGCATCAAAGGCTACAACGGCGTGGCCGGCTTCAGCCTGTTCACGCGTACCTCCGCCAGCTACACCGGCTTTGGTTTCATCGGCCTCAAGCCCTGGGACGATCGCGAAGGGCCGGACATGACCTCGCAGGCGATCCTGAAACGCCTGAACGGCCAATTCTCGCGCATCATCGAAGCCCGCATCTTCGCCGTCGCTCCGCCGTCCATCCCCGGCATCAGCGCCGCCGGTGGCTTCAGCATGATGCTACAAGATCGCAGCGGCGGCTCAGTCCAGTTTTTGGCGCAAAACGTGGGCAAATTCCTAGCCGAAGCCAAGAAACGACCGGAGCTCGACGGCGTGCGCCCGTTGTTTTCTCCGGCCGTGCCGCAGCTGTTTGCGGATGTCGACAAAGACAAAGTGCTCAAGCAGGGCATCGCGCTGAGCGAAGTTTACGCCGCGCTGCAAACCTTCCTGGGCGGTTCGTACGTGAATGACTTCAGCCGCTTCGGACGCCAGTGGAAGGTGTTCGTGCAGGCCGAAGGCTCGACGCGCACGACGGCAGAGGACATCCGCAAATTCTACGTCAGGAACAGCAAGGGTGAGATGGTGCCGCTCTCGTCGTTCGTCACCGTGCGCCAGGTGAGCGGCCCCGAGTACACCGTGCGCTTCAACCTGTATCGCTCCGTGGAGATCCAAGGCGTACCCGCCGCGGGGTACAGCTCGGGACAGGCGCTGCAAGCGCTGGAAGAGACCGCGCAGAAGGTGTTGCCACCAGAGATGGGCTACGCGTGGAACGGGCTCTCGTACCAGGAGAAGGCGTCCCAAGGCGGCTCGGCGCGCGTGCTCGGGCTCTCGCTCGTGTTCGTCTTCCTGATCCTAGCCGCGCTCTACGAAAGTTGGTCTCTGCCCTTCAGCGTGCTGCTCAGTGTGCCCGTCGCGGTGCTCGGCGCTTTCGTGGGCCTTTTGTCGCGCAGCTTGGACAACAACGTCTACGCCCAGATCGGCCTGGTGATGCTCGTCGGTTTGACGGCCAAGAACGCGATCTTGATCGTCGAATTTGCACGCGCCGAGCTCGACAAGGGCAAATCGATCATCGACGCCGCGTTGGAGGGCGCGCGGCTCCGATTGCGGCCGATTCTGATGACGTCGTTCGCGTTCATTCTGGGCTGCGTGCCGCTTTGGATCGCGAGTGGCGCGGGTGCCGCGGCCAGGCGCGTGATGGGCACGGTCGTGGTGAGCGGCATGCTGGCTGCGACGCTGCTCGGAATTTTCTTCATTCCCGCGCTGTTCGTGATGGTGGAGCGACTGAAATCACGAACGAGCGGAGAAGACCCGACTGAGCCAAAGGTAGAGGAAGCGCCGGCCCACGGCTAACCCGTCCGCTCACGCAACGCGCGAAATGGCGCCGGTTGCGGCGGCGACGGCGCTGGGTTCCGCGCCCGCATATTCACGCTCAGGAGCGGGAAAGCCGCACGAAGTGCCGTCGGTGTGCGTCACCTCGGCTTCCCAAGGCAAGCGATATTGACCCGCGACGAGGTCGGTCATGTACGTGTAGGGGCAATCACGCGCGCCGCCTTTGACGGCGACGTAGCCGCGGTGGCCGAACTGATAGATGTTGTTTTCGACGGCCCACACGCGCCGCGCTTCGCGCACCAAATCAGGTCGCACTTCGGCGGCCACAATCTCGTCAGGGCGGCCACCGCCGGTCGCCATCGGCACGCCGTCGAAGCCGCAGATGCTCGCCTCACCCATCGAGTCGAAAGTGCCGTCGCTGCCGCACATGCAGACCGAAGCGGTGTACATCAAGTTGCAGAAGGCGTTGGATTGATTGGTGACGTGCCACGCATGCCGAATCGGCGCCGTGTAGCCCGCGGTGCGGATCATGATCTCGGCGCCCTTGTATGCGCACTCGCGCGCCATCTCCGGAAACATGCCGTCGTGGCAAATGATCAGTGCGAGCTTCGAACCGTTCGGCCCCTCGCACACTGGAATGCCCAAATTCCCGGGCTCCCAGGGCTCGACGGGCACCCACGGATGAAGCTTCCGATAGTACAGCCGCAGTTCGCCGCGATCATCGATGATGATCCCGCTGTTGTACGGGTAGCCGCCAGGGTTCAGCTCCATCAACGAGAAGCAACCCCAGATGCGTTGCTCGCGGCAGGTGGCACGGAACAACGCGACCTCCGGTCCGTCCATGCGGCACATGATGGCCGGGTTCGTGTCCATCGACAGGCCGTGCAGCGAGTACTCGGGGAACACCACGAGGTCCATCGTGGCTGAGCCGCGGCGCGCTTTCGCGACCAGCGCCGCAACACGCTCGGCCTGCGCGCTCAGATCGGCGGGTGTGACCACGTTGGGCAATTGCATTTGCACCAAGCCGATCACCACGCCGTTCGGTGTTTTGTTGAGCCCTCCGAGTCCGGTCATTCGGCGAGCCTAGGATGCGTCAGTCTCCGGGCGGACTCCGGCGCGTTGCGAGAGGGTTTCTCGATGTGGTTCGAGCCCCTTCAAGTCTCGCCGGGTTGTCCACCGAGCGGTCCGTCGCCAGGACCGTTCGGGACTTGGTCGGCCGGCAAGTGACTCACGACTTGGAATAGGTCGCCTCGGCGATCCAAACGTGGAGTGACCGAGCCGCCCGCGCGAGCCCCGTGCAGTGCATTGAGATCGACATCGCAGATCAGCACGGTCTCCTCGTTGGAGTCGGCCTCCGCGGCGATGCCGTCACGCGCGAACGCGAAGTCAGAAGGGGTGAGCACCGCTGCTTGACCGTAGTTCACGTCCAGGTTGCCCACCGAGGGCAGGTTGCCGACCGTGCCTGCGAGCGCGACGTACACCTGATTTTCGATCGCGCGCGCTTGGGCACAATAGCGAACCCGTAGATACGCTTGACGGCTATCCGTACAAAACGGCACGAACACGATCTCGGCGCCGTCGTCCGCCAAATAGCGGCTGGCTTCGGGGAACTCGACGTCGTAGCAAATCAACACGCCGATTCGACATTTGGGGGTGTCGATTGCTTTCAAGGAATGCCCGCCCGAGATCCCCCAATACTTCCGCTCGCTCGGCGTAATGTGCAACTTCGGCTGGCGTACGACTTCGCCGCTCGGTAGACACACGCAAGCCACGTTGTATAGCTTCTCGCCCTCCGCCACCGGGTGGCTGCCCGCGATCAACGTCAGGTCGTGGCGCACTGCCAAGCTCTGCATCAGCTCCACGAAGCGCGCCTCGTAGCCCGCTAGCCGACGAATGCCCTCGAGCGCAGAGACCGGCGGCTCCTGAGACAAGAGCTGCGCCGAGACCAACTCCGGCAAGAGCACGAAGTCCGCACGGTACTCCCCGGCGACGCCCACGAAGTAGCTGACCTGGGTCGCAAAATCTTCGAAGCTCGAGATCTTGCGCATTTGATACTGGACGCAGGCGATGCGCGCCTTGTGATCACCTGCGCTCGGGCGACGATAATCGGGGTTCAACCACTCGACCAAGCTGGCGTGGTTGTGGCTCATCGAGTCGCTCAAGTAGTTCGGCATCACGCCGCGCAGGTTGAACCCTTCGCGCAACTGGAAGCTGAGCACCTTGTCCGAGAGCTCCCCCGCGGCCACGCGCTCCGCGTACTCTTCGGGCGACATCGTGCTGGCGTGCTTGTGGTAATTCCAAATCCGGCCCCCCGCGAGGATGCGTCGTTTGTTCAGGCGGCGACAGAGCTGGCGTCGCGCCTCGTACAAGGCAGCACCCACGCCCTTGCCCTGGTGCGCAGGATCGACGTAAACATCGGCGCCGTACAGCGTGTCGGCGCGCGGATCGTGGTTGGTGAAATAACCGCTGTCGGTGATGCCTGGCCAAGTGTGGTGGCGCAGCGGATTTGCGCCGAGATCGACGACCAAGGTCGCGACTGCGCCGACGACCACGCCCGCAATCTCCGCCACCAATTGCCCCTGCGGAAAGACCCGTTGATGGCTAATCAGGTGCCGCTCGCCCCACACCACGTCTTCTTTGGCCATGACCGGGTAGGCCTCGCGGTTCATCACGACCAGTCGTGGCACGTCGGCCCGCGTGGCCTCACGGATGGTAATGCTTGGCTGATTCATGGCTGCCAAGCACTGTAGCCCACGTGAGCAGTGCCAGGGGTCGCGTCATCCGTGACATTTCGTGACCCTGTTTGGGGCAAGAGTGACGAGTTGGCCGCTTTTGTCGCTACTGCTCGCTTTGCGCGAGGTTCACGCAGGTCTGCAAGCAAAGGGAAAATTGACCGGTTCCGGGCGGCGCTGGTTCCGCGTTCGGATCGGTAGGGTGACCAAGCAGCGAGGCCGTGATTGCCGGGCACGTCGAGTCTGCGACGCAATCCGCCACGCACGCGTCGACGCTGCTGAAACACGACTTCAGCTGCAGTGGCAGCTCGACATTGACGCGGCCCTGCGCTTGCGCAGCAGCACGGTATTCTGCCTCGCAATCTTGCAATCGTTCCATCGCGACCTCACACGTAGAAGCCGGCGAGTCGCAGCTCGTCGTGTTGCTCGCGAGAACGAGTAGCGTGGCCGTTGTCAGGCCTCTCGCGACACTCGCTGCCAAGCTCCGCTCGGTCAGCGCCTGTTTTCGACCGCAATTTGCACGTGATGCCGTCAAGAGATGTCTCCCGCTCGCACCCTAGCAGGCCGCGAGCTGGGTTTGCCTAGCTCTGCCCGGCCTCACTGCGTTTCACGAATTCGATCACGATTTCTCGTGATTTGCGCACGCCGCAAAAGTCGAAATGTTCGTCACCGTCGAGATCGACCTGCCACATCTTGGGATACCACGGCGGGCTCACGCGAATCCACGGTACCTCGCGAACGTCGAGCACGGGCGACCAGGGGATGAGCCGCGCGCGCTCGCCAGAGCCGACGGCCAAGCCTGCGCGGGTCGCAACCACGGCCTTGGGACGAAACCAGAGTAGCCACGCGAGCGCGACCACGAGCGTGACATGAACACCCGCCTCGAAGAGCGACTCCGAGCTCAGCCGGGGAACTAGGCTGAACACGAGCAGCAGCGCGGCCAAGCGCGTGAAGACGGCAAAGCCGCGCGAATGCAGGCGGCAATCAACCGGAGGCTCAGCGAAGACGAGCGAAGAGAGGATGAAGCGCGGCATGTCAGAGCTCATCGCATTCACCCCGATTCGTAGGCGCTTACCCCGCTCGCCGCGCCGCCTGGCCGAAGCTCAACACCACTTGACGCGCACTTTGTAGTTCACCTTGGTCTTGCCGCGAGCGGGCACCTTGACGTTGAAGGTGAAGGTGCTGGCGTCTTTCTTTTCCGCGGCTTGGCTGGAGGAGATGATCGTCCAATCACCGCCAACGGGCTCGTTGTCTTCGACTTCGACTGCGGTGTCTTTGTGGTTGCGGATTTCGATTTCCCAGGAGCTCTCGGAGCTGCAGCTGCCGAGTTCGCGCCATTCGGTCTGTTTGCGATCGGCAACGACATCGAACGCTTCGCCCATTTTGACGTGCAGCTTCTCGTCGCGCGGCGTGTGATCGATGCTGTCTTCACCGACGAATTGCTTGGCGCCGCTCTTGTCCGCCTTGTAAACGCGCAGCGTGCCTTTGGGCAGCGGCATGCCAAGCCGATTTTGTTCGCTGTTCTGGATGTCCAGGTACACGCCGACCTTCTGGTTCGACTGCAGCTCGCCGTTCTGTCCGCGGAACCAGTTCCGGTCACCGAAGAAGATCAGCTTCTTGCTCACACCGATGCCTGCGGCGCTGAGCAGGTTCACTTGCTTCTGTTCGTTTTGCAGCACGTTGGTCGGGCGTTGCAACGAGTACAGGTGATACTCGAACAGGCCTTGCTCTTGAAACTGCGGCGCGTTGGCGCTCGCCGCCTTGGCCATGACGTAGCCGCGCGGCGCCATGTCTTCGTCGGACGCGACGCGGTTCACCTCGCCCGCCACCAGCTTGAGCTCGGCGTTCTGGTAGCTCGCGCCGGATTGGTTCACGAGCGTGACCCAGCCGTTCAAATCGGCCTTCTTTTCCGTATCATCCACGACCAGCACGTAATCCGCCGACCAATTCAGATTTTGGGTCAGGTACGTGACTTCCACGGTCTGCTTCGCAGCCGCGCTGTCCACGAGCCAAACCAGCGTCGGCTTGGCGATCAAGTTGTCCGGCACTTGCGGGAAGGCCAAGCGCGCGGGATAGCCGAAGGTGATCTCGTTGTTGAACTTGAGCACTTGACCGCCCTCGACCGACAACAGATCGGCGTCGACCACGTCTTCTTTGCCGGTTTGCTCGTGGTAGCGGTAAGCGCGCACGCGCTTGCCGACGTACTTCTCGAGCAGGGTCTGCGGCGTGAGCAGATCGTAGCGGTAGTTTTGCTCGAGCACCGAGAGCCCACTACCCGCGCCGACGGACCTGATGCTCACCGTCTCGGGCTGAATGTTGGCCGCGACGTCGCGGAACTCGAGCTCCACCTTGCCGTTGCCCAGCGCCTTCAATTCACGCACCTCGCGCACGAGGCCAAAGTTCTGATTGTAGACGGTGATACTGACCGTTTTGCGGTCCTCGGCGGTGGACACGCTGTGCGCCGTGGCAGCAGGATTCGCAGGCGGTTTGCTATCCGCCCATGCGTTGCGAGTGCCAGCGGCGGCCAGGGCGATGGAGATTGCCAAGCACGAGATCGATTGCTTCGTTTTCATGATTTGAGCCCTTTTCAACACCAGCGCACGCGTACGCGATAAGTCAGTTTGGTCTCCGAGCGCGGCGCAAGCCGCACGTCGAAGGTGAAGGTCTTCGAGTCCTTCTTGGTCGCCGGCAAACTGGAGGACAAGATCTCCCAGTCACCACCCGCCGGTTCGTTCACTTCCACGCTCTCCGGCGTGTCTTTGTGATTGCGCAGCTTGATCTCCCACGCGGTCTCGGTCCCGCAAGTACCGAGCACGCGAAAGTCGGTCTCGGTGCGCTCGGCAACGACGTCGAACGCTTCGCCGAGCTTGATGTGCAGCTTTTCGTCGCGGGGCGTGTGGTCGATCGTATCTTCGCCGATGAACTGCTTCTGACCGCTCTTGTCCGATTTGTAGACGCGCACCGTGCCCTTGGGCAGCGGCATGCCCAGGTGATTCTGCTCCTTGTTCTCGAGATCCAAGTAAGCGGCGACCTTCTGACTTTGCACGGCGGGGCCAAAGGGGCTGCGGAACCAATACTGCTGACCGAAAAAGATCAGCTTCTTGGACAGCGCGATGTTCGCCGCGGAAAGCAGGCTGACCTGCTTCTGTTCCTTGTCCAGCAAAGTGGTGGGTCGATCGAGCGTGTACAGGTGGTACTCGAACAGCCCCTCTTCTTTGAATGGCGGCGAAGCGGGCATTGGGGCGGCTCGGGGCGCGCGCTCCAACATCACTTGCGGCGGCGCCACGGGTTGAATGCGTTGCACGTCGCCCGCGACCAACTTCAGCTCCGCGTTCTTGTAGCTGGTGCCCGTTTCGTTCTTCAGCGTCACCCAGCCATTCAGATCGCCGAGCTTGTCGTCGGCATCGACGGACAGCACGTAGTCCGCGTGCCAATCGAGCCCCTGCGTGAGGTACGCCACTTCCACGCGCTGATCGGCGGCTCCGCTCGCGACCAGCCACACCAAAGTCGGCTTTTGCACCAGGTTTTCCGGCACTTCCGGGAATGCGTAACGGCCCGCGAAGTTGGACGTGACCTGCCCGTCGATCTTGAGCACCACGCCGCCTTCGACCGAAAGCACCTCGGCTTGCTTCTCTTCGTCCACGCCCGTGCGCTCGTTGTAACGGTAGACCTTGATCGTCTTGCCCACGTACTTCTTGAGCAACGTATCGGGCGTCAGCAAATCGTAGCGATAGTTTTGCTCCAAGACCGTGATCTGGTCAGCGCCGGTCAAGCTCTTCAGGTGCACGGTCTCGGGCTGAATGTGCGCGGACACGTCCGCGTACGACAGCTCGACGTTGCCCGTGCCCAGGTGCACTTTGCGCACCTCGCGCACCAAGCCAAAGTTCTTGTTGTACACGGTGAGCGAGACTTGCTCGCTCGCGCTGGCGTCTGAGCTGCTCTGTGAAGTGGGACCCGAATTGGGGATAGCGGCGGGCTTTTGGCCGCAGGCCGTGGCCAGCGTGAACGCCCCTGCCAGTGCGCAGAACGATTGGAATCGCATCATTTCGCCTTTGAAACTCCGGAGAACGGCCAAACCTTACAGTCCCCCCGGCGCAGGGCAACGGGCAGGGGCGTGACCTACACGGCCAAGAGGCCGCTTGGGGCGACTCTTTATGCTAATGAGCGCGCGTGGCCGTTCGTCCCGAGCTCTTGAAGACCCGACGCTTAATCGTCAAAATTGGATCGCGCACGATCGCGAACGATCCAGAATTTCCGACGCGCCTCGCGCGCCAAGTGGCGGACCTCGCCCAGAACAAATGTGGCACCGTAGTCGTGACTAGCGGCGCGATCGCCCTCGGCTGGAATCGGCTCGGCTACAAAGCCAAGCCCAAAGAGGTCGCGCAACTGCAGGCCTCCGCGGCCGCCGGCCAAAGCGTGCTCATGCGCCGCTACGACGAAGCCTTCGGCGAAGTCGGACTCACGCCCGCGCAGGTACTGCTCTCGTACGCCGATCTCGCGGATCGCGAGCGACTGAACAACGCGCGCGAGGCGCTCGGCGCGCTGCTCGACGCCAACGCGGTGCCGATCATCAACGAGAACGACACCGTCGCCACCGACGAGATCCGCTTCGGTGACAACGATCAGCTCGCATCGATGGTCGTGCCCCTCGTCGGCGCGGATCTACTCGTGCTGCTGACCGACGTGGAAGGCGTGCTCGACGAAAACAGCCAACGCATCCCGATCATGACCGCCGAGCAGCAAATGGTGTTGCTCGCCCCCAAAGCCGACCGCATGGGCTCCGGCGGCATGGGCAGCAAAGTGGAGGCCGCGCGCAAAGCCACGCGCTCCGGCGCCTCCGTCGTGATCGCCCCCGCCGCGCGCCCCGGCGTGCTCAACGAAATCGTGGCCGGCGCGGACGTCGGCACGCTCTTCCCGCTCTTGGGCGCGCCGCTCAAAGCCCGCAAACACTGGATCGCCTTCACCCTCCGCCCCAAAGGCAGCTTGCTCTTGGATGCGGGCGCCGTGCGCGCCATGCGCGAAGGCAAGAGCAGCCTGCTACCAATCGGCATCGTCGGCGTGAGCGGCGAATTCAACGCGGGCGACGCGGTGCGCCTGGTCAGCCTCGACGGCATCGAAGTCGCGCGCGGCCTGACCCGCCTCGGCACCGCCGACGTCGCCCGCGCCGCCGGCAAAAAAGGCGCCGACCTCAGCGCCCGCTTCGGCGACACCGCTCTCGAACTCGTCGTCGTCCACAAAGACGACCTCGTGATCTCGCTCTGAAGTCCCAAGCCTGAAGAGGGGGCGCTCGCTATCCCGCAACGCACCTCGCAGGGCGCCTTGTCCTCGGCGCACCACCGCCAGCGCGACGAGACTCGGTCGTCGCGGCGCACCGTAGATCCCGCGGGCGGCTCCCGAATTTGAACCGCCAAACCGCCAAAACGCCAGAAGAAGAGAGCAGAGATTTTTTGGGGTCGGCGTTGAGCGGCGATCGATGTCGTTGAAAAGCTTGGGGGCGATAGAATTCACGGTAACCGCTCCGCTGTCCGCCATTCGTTCTAGGGCGGGCGCTCCGCGAGCTTTTTCTTGGGACGCGGACCGACGCGGAGCGGGAAACCCATCTTTCTCCCTCTTCTGGCGTTTTGGCGTTTTGGCGGTTAATCCCCTTTGCGGATCGGACCTCGACGCCGAAGGCTGGGACGACACTCGATGTGGCGCGTGACCATCAACCCAATTCTCGGAATGGGGCGCGGAGGTGCGACAACGTGCGACAAATGCGATTTGGGATCGGGTTTGTGGGGAGAAAGAGCCAAGGCCGAGCGTAGATTTTTTGTCGGAACCTTTGGGCGCGCGAGCTGTCAGTAACCACAGGTGCGGTATTTGGGCCGAGTCTTGAGTCGTGGCAGTGCTTGGGGTGCGCTGGTGTTCGCGCTGTCCGGCTGCGCGCGCTTGTTCGGTGGCCAGGCGGGGGCGGTTGCCGCGCCGGTGCCGGCGGCTTTGGGCAATCAATCGGCGCCTATTTTGGATGAGGCAATGCCGCCCGCGTTGGCGAAGGACGACGACTACGTCGTGCGCATCGTGGTCGGGTCGGTCACCTGTTCCGGCGCGTTGATTCAGGAAGATCGCGTGCTGACGGCGCACCACTGCGTGGCCGCGCGCGATGCGGATGGCGCGTCCCTGGGGCGTGATGTGCGACCCGATCAGGTGCGCGTCGAGCTGGGTGGGGATTACTTGCCCTGGGGCGAAGTCGGCGTGCGCGCGGTGCTCGCGCCCACCTGCGGCTACGTTTCGGGCGAGGGTGATTTGGCGGTGCTGGTGCTGGAACGGAAGCTGATTGGCGTGGCCACGCGGGCCGCGCGCTTGGAAGCGCCGCCCGGCAAGCGCGACGAGATCGAGCCGATCGGCTTTGGGCGCTGCGCGCTGTCGGCGGATGGCATACATCGTAAGCACCGCGCGGGCGGCACCATCGAACAGGTCTCCGAGGGCAGGTTTCGGCTTTCGGCCGCGATTTGCCCGGGTGATTCGGGCGGGCCGGCCGTGAGCAGCGATGGCGGCGAGATCCTCGGCGTGATCTCCGCCAGCGCCATGGATGGCGATGAACGCACGCGCGATCGCTCGGAGTTCGTGCGCGTCGACCGCTGGCGCTCGCTGTTCGCCTATGCCGCGCTGGTCTCGAGCGGCACGAGCCCGAGCGAGCTGCCGCCGATCGAATGTAAGTGAGTCGTTTGTCAGCCGCGCGCGACCCGGGTTAGATTGCCGATTGATGTCGAAGTTCCTGCGCTACGTCGGCTGGACTTTGCTCATCGCCGGCATCGTGATCGGCCTCGCACGCCTCACGGTCATTCGTTGGTGGCGCGTGCCGCTCGGCGATCCGTACCTCGAGGCCTCGCTCGCTCCTACCCTGCGCGGTGGAGATTGGGTGATTCTATGGCGGGGCAGTGCGCCGAGCGTGGGCAGCCTCGCGCTGTGTCCGGAGCCGAAAGCGGCGGGTCGCTACGTGGTGGCGCGCATCCTGGCCGGCATGGGCGACCACGTGAAAGTGTCGAGCGGCGGCGTACTGATCAACGATCGCAAGTTCGAAACCGAGGCCGGCTGTGATCCGTTCAAGGTCAAGGATCCGGGCAATGGCCAAGAGGCGGAGCAGGGTTGCCGGCTCGAGCTGATCGGTAGCCGAAAACATCCGCGCGGCGAGCTGAACGCCGCGTTGCCCCCGCCGAGCGACGCGGAGGTAGAAGTGACGGGTGAGCACCTCTTCTTGGTCAGCGACAATCGGCAGTTTCCCTTCGACTCGCGCGACTTCGGTCCGGTCGAGCGCTCGACCTGCGCCGAAAGCGTGATCTTTCGCCTCGTCAGCAAGGACGGCTTCTTCGACGTGCCGAACCGCTTGACGCTGATCCGCTGAGCGCGGAACCACACCGATACGCGGCCGCGCGCTTGAGCCTGCGCTAGCGCGGGTGCTAGCTTGACGCGAATTCGATGGGTCACGGTGCGCTGGAGGTCGGCATTGTCTGTGGTCGGTGCGAAGCCTTCACACTGATGGGGGCAACCCAGTGCGCGGCATGTGGGCACGACTTGTCGCTCTTTTCGGCCGAACAACCGAGCCCGCGCCGTCCTTCGATCGTGCCGGTGCCGGTAAACGAGCCGTTGCCCGTGTTGATCGAGAAAGCTCGTTCCCATTCGGGCGAATTTAGGGGATTCTCAGGACCAAAGGCCGACGGTAGGTCGGAGCCGCCAGCGCGTGTAGAGTCTCAGGAGGAGCAGATGGATCAGGCAAGGTACTACGTGTGCGAGTCATGCATGACTCCCGTGCCAAGCGGGCACAAGTTCTGTGGGCGCTGCGGGGCGCCGGTACCGGACACGATCCTGCACATGGCCCCGTCGTTTTACAGCGACATGCAAGACGCGGCGAAGGCGCGCCTGATCCTGATCCGCGGCGAGGGGATGGACGGCTTGAGCTACCACCTCAAGGCCGACCAACACGTGATCGGTCGCCAAGGGCAGCTGGAGTTCCCGGACGATCCGTTCATCTCGCCCAAGCACGCGAATTTCTTCTATCGCGACAATCGCCTGATCGTGCGCGACGAAGGCTCGCTGAACGGCGTGTACTTCCGCGTCCGCGGCGCGGTCGAAGTCTCCCCCGGTGACACGTTCCTGGCCGGCGAACAGCTGTTTCGACTCGATCCGACGCCCAAAGCTTCGGACGGCGCGGATCCGGACGGCACGTTCTTCTATTCGTCGCCCAAGTACCCGAGCGCGTTCCGCCTCAATCAAATCTTGGAAGGCGGCGCGATCGGCATGACCGTGTGCGCCCGCGGCTCGTCGTTGCAAATCGGTCGCGAAGACGGCGATCTCAACTTCCCGAGCGACGTCTTCTTGTCCGGCAAGCATTGCACGGTCGAAGAAAAAGAAGGCAAATTCGTGCTTACCGACTGGGATAGCCGAAACGGCACCTACGTCCGCATCAAGACCGACACCGCCCTCACCCACGGCGACTACGTCTTCATCGGCCGCAAACTGCTGCGCGTCGAACTGAACAGCAACTAACTCACCGCCACGCAACCCGCGCGCGGCCTCGGCCTCGCACCAACCGAAAAAGGAGTTCGAATTCGAACTCCTTTTTCATTTGAGAGTGGGCGCTCGCGATCCAGCCACGCACCTCGCAGCACGCGCGATTGCCGACCAAGACGTCGCCACCGCGGTTGCGAAATCGCGCGCAAGCTCGAAGCGCGAAGCTCGAAGCGCGAAGCGCCCAAAGCACTCCCTGAGTTGAACCGCCAAAACGCCAAAACGCCAGAAGAGGGAGAAAGATTTTTGGGTTCGCTTTGAGCGGCCCATAACATCGTGGAAGCGTCAGAGGGCACCACGTGTAACGCGAAGCTCACCGGTAAGAACCAGCTCTGTCAGAGGGCACCACGTGTAACTGTCAGAGGGCACCACGTGTAACTGTCAGAGGGCACCACGTGTAACTGTCAGAGGGCACCACGTGTAACTGTCAGAGGGCACCACGTGTAGCCGTCAGAGCGCGTCTTCTGTCTCGGCTGCACAACACCGCCGATGGCCGACGCTCCCCACGCGTTGATCAGTCGCGAAGAGCGAACCCCAATCTTCTCTCCTTCTCCTCTTCTGGCGTTTTGGCGTTTTGGCGGTTAGTCCCCTCTCTTCTCTCCCACGTCCGCGACGCCGAAGGCAGGGACGTACCGAGGCGTGTTGATTGACCATCAACCCAAACTCGCACAGCGCCGATGAGTGTCGGTTCAAGCGGTGAGAGCGGCGCGGGAAAGTCGCGCTTGCTCGATGAGCTCGATCCGCCCGGGAACAACGCGGGAGGGATAGGGTCAGCCCGCTTCGATGCGGGGTTTGCGGCGGCGGCGGCGTTTGCGGGCGGGTTTTTCGCCGGCGGCGCTGTTGCCGGCGGCGCTGAGCTCGCTGCCCTCCATGGGCTCGCGCTCACCGAGCGCGGCGGCGCGCAGTTCGACGACGTCGCGCAGCGCGGGATAGAGCTGGGTGCGGGCGAAGCGGCCCGTGCGCCCGGCTTCCACGCGCGGCATCAGAGCCACGATGCGGCGCACGGCGTCTGCGATGCGCCGCGGCACGTTCAGGCGATCGACGATTGGTTCGAGGAACGCGTAGGCGGCTTCGACGCGATCTTTTTCGCCGGCGCAGGCTTCGCGCATGGGCTCGAGCAGGAGCATGGCCCAGAGCACGGTGTCGTCGAGCGGGGACTTGCGCTCCAGCGTGGTGCGGTCGACCTCTTGCAGGATGCGCCAGACGCTGTTGTCGTCTTCCGGCAGATCCGCGAGGTAGGTGGAGAGCTCGGGCAAGAGCACGTCGAGCACGCCGGTTTCCCAAGCGAGCCAGAACGCGCGCCGGGAAGCGCCGCTGCGCAACAGGCGCAGGACCTCTTCGAACAAGCGCGGGCGCGCCGCTTTGCGCAGCGCGCCGCGGCACTGCACCATCGCGTCGTAAACCTCGGGGGTGACACCGAGGTCGAGCTGCGCGGCGAACTTGATCGCCCGCAAAATGCGCACGGGATCTTCCTGAAAGCGCACCACGGGCGTGCCGATGGTGTGTACCGCGCGGCGCTCGATGTCGGCCATGCCGCCCACCCAATCGAGCACTAAGTTGTGATCCAGGTCGTAGAATAAGCCGTTGATCGTGAAGTCGCGCCGGTAGGCGTCTTGGTGCGCGTCGCCGAAGACGTTGTCGTTTCTGATCAGCAGATCTTCGTTTTCGCGCTGACTGTCTTGTTCGGGCGGACGCCGAAAGGTCGCAGTCTCGATCACTTTGCCGCCGCCGAACAGAACGTGCACCAGCCGGAAGCGCCGGCCAATGATGCGCGAGTTGCGAAACAGGCGCCGCACGTCGTCGGGGCGCGCGCTGGTGGCCACGTCGAAGTCCTTCGGGGAACGTCCGATCAGCAAATCGCGGACGGCTCCGCCGACTAGGTACGCCTCGTACCCGGCGCGCGTCAGCCGCTTCACGACCTTCGCCGCGTCCGGATCGATGCGCCCTTCTTCGAACTCGACCGTGTATTGTTCGGGCTCGGGCGCGCCATCGCGACCGAAGCGCGGTAGCTCGGGCCCGCGCTCGGATTCGGGCTCCGAATCCTCGGCTGCGCTGTCGCGGTCACGACCCCGCTCGGCTTTGCGCGCGGGGTCGCGGTCGATCACTTGCCTGCCGCGGGACGCGTGGCTGGGTTCCGGGTTTACCGGCTCATCTGGGGCTCGTGCCCCGCCCTTCGCGGGACTGCGTGAAACCATGGGCCGAATGTTCCGTGTCTCCTAGCACAGGCTGCGCTCGGGGCGTGCGGCGCGTATGTGAAGGAACCGGAATTCCCGCGCGGCCGCGGCGCACCGGCACACCCGTACCAAGCCGGGCCAGGGCCCGACAAACCACCGGATCTTCGCACGGACCGACCCTTCCGTGCGCAGAAGGCCAGGGCACGCTGCCCATCGCGGCCCGATTTCGAATGTCCGGCCCGGAGACCCCTTTGGGCGAACCGTCCAAATCCGACTCGTGCTCGTCGACCGCCGGCAGGCCGAGAGACCACTCCGGTTCCAGCCCCGCGTGTTGCAAAGGGGTGCCATCGGGCAGGGCGACCAGCAGCGTGGTCAAGCGCAGCACCCCCGCGCCCGAATGGTCGTCGAAGTACTCCTGGACGCAGCCTTTGCCGAAGGTGTGGGCGCCCAGCAGCGGACCGCGGCCGTAGCTATCGATCGCGCCCGCGATCATCTCCGCCGCGCTGGCGGTGTAGCCGTCGACCAGCACCGCAACGGGGCCTTTCCAGACCGCTTCCGCTTCGGGCGTGCTGGCGCGCAAAATCTCGCTGACGACGCCGCGATGAATCAACGGAAAGCTGGGCACGCCCGGCAGGAACAAACCGATCGCGGCGGCGGCGCCGTCGGTCGAGCCGCCGCCGTTACCGCGCAGATCGAGCACGACGCCCAGCGGCGGATCATCGGTTTTTTGCGCCAGCGCGAGGCGATCCGCCAAATCTTCGCCCAAGCGATCGCCGACTTCGCCGATCGTGATCACGTTGATCCAGCCATCGCCATAGCGAACGCCGGTCGCGGGCAAAGCATTTTCGAGCTCTTCTTCGCCCGGCGGAAATGCGACGGCCAGGTCGAGCGCAGTCGTGCTCGGGCCGCGCAGCACGCGCAGCGTGCGCACGTTCTGCCCGCGTGGCGGCTCGACGCGCGCGAGCTGCTCCACTTGCTCCACGCTCAGCCCCGCGGTCTCGGTGTCATCGACCGAGAGCACCAAATCATCGATCTCGAGCGGCGCGCGCGGGCTTTCGACGATTCGCACGCCGAGCGGGGTGCGCAGCATGTTACCCCACAGGCTGGGCTGCTCGCCGTCCAACGGATCGCCGGCAAATAACGCCCATTCTTCTTCCAAAGGCGCCCATTCGCCGTGTGGATCGATGGCCGGCACATAGGCGCGCACTGCTGCGGCGAGTGCGACCTCGGACCAAGCTTCGACGCTCAGATCGGGAAAGAAACGCGACAGCGCGCTGCTGGCCGGGCCGTCTGCGAGCTCGGGCGCGACGTTCGAGAATTGACCGATGCGCAGCCCGAGATCCGCCGCCAATTGGCGAGCCGGATGCGACACGCTCTCGTCTTCGAACGCGGGCTCGTTGATCGCGGAAAGCGCGCGTTGAAAATGCGTGGGCGGCGCCTCCGTGCGCGCTTGCTCGAAGACGGCTCGCAAGCCATCCACCCAGTGCTTCGAATCCGCGCCCAGCGAGAGCGCGACGGAACACGGCGCGCCCGCGCCCGCGCTCTCGAGCTCCGCAAGCAGCGCGCTCGCCCGCACGTGCACCGCTTCCGCCAAAGGGGCATCGGGCGCCGCAGACCAAAGGCCATGCGGATCGAACCAATCCGTCCACAGATCCGCGAACAGGGAGGCTTTGATGCGCGGGGGCGCGGCCGGCAAGCGCCCCCGCACTTCAGCGACGATGGCCTTCGCTTGCGAGCAGCTGAGGCGCGGCGGTTCGCCGTTCGGAACCTTCAGCGGCCGCTCGTCGGCCAGCTTCTCTTCGCCCGAAACGGCCGGCGAGGGCGACTCCGCCGACGGCGCGACGTGCACAGCGGGCTCGCCGCGATTCGACGCGCCTTGCGATCGCGAGCTCTCACGACACGCCGTACTCGCTAAGCACGCGGCCAGCGTGGCGACCGGCGCGAGACGAAAGAACGCTTGTCGTGCGTAGATCGTCAAAGCGGACCACAGCATGCGGGAGCCCAGCAGCCCGCGCAAGCCCCGTAACCGAGCGTCGCCCGAGGCCGCGGGCGCGGGGCTACGCCGCCCCGCGCCGTGCCTCGCGACCATCAAAATCACAGGTTAACGGCGCTAGGCCCCGCTTCGACCTTCGAGCTATGGTGCCGAGCCGTGGAGCCGATGTCGCTGGTCTTGCTGGGCTGCCGCGTGCTTGGTCCAGCCACGCTCTCGCCGCCCGCGCGAAGGCGAGCACTGCGCGCCGCGGACGCGTTGCGTTCTGGATTGACGGAACACATTTTGGCCTGCGGCGGCAAAGCCTGGAACGGCGTGCCCGAGAGCGATGCATTGTGTGCGTTCCTGAGCGAGCGCGGCGCGCCCCAGCACGCATTGGAGCGCGAGTCGAGCTCGCATTCGACGCGTCAGAACGCGCATTTTGCGGCCAAGCTTTTGTTGCCGCGCGGCCTGCGCCGCGTCTGGCTCGTGACTTGTGATTGGCACATGCCGCGCGCGCTGCGCTGCTTCGAAGGTGCGGGATTTCAGCCGCAGCCGCTGCCCGCGTTGTCTCCTCCCGTCGCGTTGGGAGCGGAGTTCGTGCGCAGCACGCGCGAGCGCGTGTGCTTGGCGCTCGACGCGCTGACGACACTGGGCTTTTCGAGGGTGTGATGCGCTGGGCGAAGTACCTCGGCGGGCTAGCGCTGGTCGCGGCCTGCCACGACAATCGTACCGATCCGACGCCCCGCGCGGCTCTGCCTGCGCACTCGGCGAGCGCGGTAAACGGCGATCGAAAGCCGCTCTTGGCGGCTGAGCAGCGGCGGGACTCGGCTGCGATTGGCAGCGAAGCGTTGTCGAGTCGCGACGTCAGCGTGCGGCGCACGGCAGCGCGCGCTTTGGCTCGCATTGCCGATGCGCATGCCAACGAGCTGCTGTTGCTCGCGCTCGCCGACGAAGATCCCGAAGTGAACACCTGGGCGGCTTACGGCTTGGGCTATGCTTGCCGTGGGCGCGAAGCGAAGACCGTGCGCGCCTTGGCGGCGCGCGCCGCATCGTTGACCGCGGACGCCGTGAGCGCGAAGTTGGTCGGCCCCCGCGAAGCCATCGCCGATGCGCTCGGGCGCTGCGCGAGTAGCGAGGCCGAGAGCACGTTGCGTGCTTGGATACGCGGGCCGAAGCCACGCGCAGAAGCGGCCGCGCTCGCGCTGGGTCGGCTCGCGACGCAAGCGGGTAGGCTCGACGATGCGACCTTGGTCGCGCTGCTCGAGACCGCGGATCGCGCGTCAGATCCACTGCAAAACGCGCTCTTTCCCTTGACGCGACTCGCCTCGCTGAACGCCTCCAGCGCGGAGCGGACGCGCACCCTGGCTTTGCGTTTGATCGCCGCGCGCGCGCCGAGCCGCGAGTTCGCGGTGCGGGTGCTGGGTCGTACCGGCGAAGCGGGTAGTCTTTCGTTGGGCACACTGGCCGCGCAACGCGACCTCGAGCCCGGCCTGCGCGCGGAAGCGCTGCGCGAACTAGGCACGCGGGGCGCCACCAGTCAGAAGCCGCTCTGGGAGGCGTTCGACATTTTGCTCGGCACATTGCCGGACGACGCGACGCTGCAAGGCGAAAGCTACGGACCGATCGCGGCCTTGGTCGATACGCTGACCACGCCCATCCTCGGTTCGGGAGCGAAGTTGCAAGCGCTGGCCGAACTGGGCATCGGCGAGCACGATTCGGTGACGCTCGCGCGGCGCAAGGTGCATTTGCGCTGCACTGCCGCGGCGTTGCTCGCGGGCAGCAACTATTTGAACGCGCACTTGTCGGCTTGCGATCCGGCGTCGCAGAGCGTGGCGCGCGAGCTGGCCGTGCTCGGCGTCATGACTCGTGAGAGGCTGCGCGGGGCTCGAAAAAAGGCCTATCTGCTGCGCGCCCACGCCGATGACGCGCGGCTGCGTGAGGCCGCGATCGAGCGTTTGGCCGAGCATCCCGAGCTGCGCGAGGCGTACTCGGTTTTGGCCGACGCGCTCGGCGCGAAAGCGCTGGGCGTGGTGGCCAGCGCGGCGCATTTGCTCTCCAGTTACCCCGAGCGAGCGGCGCGCACGATCGACGAAAACGGCGACGCGCACGCCGCGCCGAAACCAGATCCGAGCGTGATCCAAGCGCTGGGCGAGGCGTATGCGACGGCCAGCGCGCGGCACAGCGTAGAAGTGCAGAGTCTACTGCTCGACGCGATTGGCGCGCTACAAATCCTCAGTCTCAAAGACAGCGCCAACGCGGCGTGCAGCAGCGATAACCCGAGCTTGCGCGAGCACGCGCAAAAGGCGCTTCGCTTGCTGGGCGAGCAAGCGCGCCGCTGCGACGAGTTCAAGCCCGGCCCGAGCGTCGCGTTGCCGGCAATCAGCGCCGCACGCAGCTTGCTCAGCTTCGAAACCGACGCCGGTCCCTTGACGATCCAACTCGATTCGACCTTTGCACCGCTCGCGGTGGCGCGCGTGCTCGGCTTGGCCCAAAGCGGTTTCTACGACGGCGTTGCCGTGCACCGCGTGGTGCCGGGTTTCGTCGCCCAATTCGGTGACCCGGGCGGCGACGGATACGGCGGGGACGACCAACCGCCATTGCGCTGCGAGACCTCGCCCATCCCGTTCTCGAGCGGCTCGGTGGGCGTCGCACTTTCGGGCCGCGATACCGGCTCCAGCCAGCTGTTCGTGACCCTGGGCCGTTACCCGCACTTGGACGGCGAGTACGCCTGGCTGGGCGAAGCCGGACCGGGCTGGGATCGCGTCGCCGCGGGCGACCGCATCTTGCGCGTTCGCGTCAGCTCAGTGCCCTGAAAATACCAGAAGTGCTAGAAGCGCTGGACCATGCTGCTCGCCGTCGACATCGGAAACACGAACATCGTGTTCGGCCTGTACCGCGGCCGCACGCTGGAACAAACCTTCCGCGTCTCGACCGTCCGCACCCGGACGGAAGACGAATACGGCGTGATGCTGCAACAACTGCTCACGCTGCGCAAAGTCCCGAATGACGCGATCGACGCCGCGATCATCGCCAGCGTCGTGCCGCCGCTGACCGACGTGATGAGCGACGCGATTCGCCACGCGTTCGCGCGTGAACCGCTGGTCGTCGGCCCAGGACTCAAGACCGGCGTGCCCGTGCTGTACGAGAACCCGCGTGACGTCGGCGCCGATCGCATCGTCAATGCCGCGGCCGCCTTCGAGCGCATCAAGGGCGCGGTGATCGTCGTCGATTTCGGGACTGCCACGACGTTCGACTGCATTTCGCCGAAGGGCGAGTACCTAGGCGGGGTGATCGTACCGGGCGTGCAGGTGAGCTTGGACGGACTTTTGTCGCGCGCCGCGAAGCTCACGCGCGTGGAGCTGGCTGCGCCGCCCCACGTACTCGGTCGCAACACCACGCATGCGCTGCAGTCCGGCGTGGTCTACGGCTATGCATCGCTGGTCGACGGCATGGTCGGTCGGCTCGAAGCCGAGCTCGGTTACTCTTGCCACATCATGGCCACGGGCGGCCTCTCCACGCTGATCGCCAAGCACGCAACGCGCATCCAAGAGGTGGACGTGAACCTCACACTCGATGGCCTGTGCCTCTTGCATGAGCGCAACGCCAGCGCGGTGGAGGCGGCCGAGGCCAGCGCCGCCAAGCGCCGCGCCGAGCGAGCCCGGTGAAGCGTCGCGCACTTTTACGAATCGCGCTGTCCGGAAGCGCGTGGGTCACGCTCGGCTGCGATCACCCGAACCAAAAAGCCGCCGCGCGCTCCGGCAAGCAGCGCCTGGTGTCGCTCTCGCCCGCGGTCACCGAGACACTGTTCGCGATCGGCGCCGGGTCCGAAATCGTGGGCGTGAGCAACTACTGTAACTATCCGGAAGAAGCCAAGAAACTACCGCGTACGGGCACCGCCCTGACGCCCGCCTACGAAGCCATCGTGCGGCTCGAGCCGACTCTGATCTTGTGTGAAGGCGCAGCCAGCGTGCCCCGCCGTGAATTGGGCGCGCTGGGTGCAACCAAGTTTCTACCCTGGCTATCGCTCGAGGACATCGTGGCCAGCACCCGCTTGCTGGGTGCGTTGACCGCGCACTCCGAAGCCGCCAGCGAACTAGCGCGCAAACTGTGGGACGGTCTGGCGGTCGCGGAGTCGCCCCGCGGACCGCGTGTGCTGGCGGTGCTGGGCGAAACTTCGGGCAAGCTGAGCGAGATCTTCTTCATCCGGAAAAATTCGATTCACGGGGCGGCGCTGCGCGCAGCCGGGGCTCGCAATGCCGTCGCCCAAGACGTGCCGGGCGTGCCGCGGATCGCGATCGAAGAGCTCGTGCGTCTGGATCCAGACGCCATCATCGTGCTCGTCTCACCCCGCCAGAACGGCCCGAATAGCGCGCAAGTCTTGCACGATTACCAAGCCCTAGAGCCGCTGACCGCGCGCAAGAACGGCCGCATTTCCGTGCTCGAATCCGACGCGGCGTTCACCAACGGTCCGCGCATTCTCGAGCTCGAAGCGGCACTCCAGCGCGAGATCGCCCGGCTCTTCGCCAGCCCCGTACGAGCGCCCTGAACGCGATGGCCGAGCTCGAGTTCGTAGATCTGAGCGTGAAGGTCGGCGCACGCACGTTGCTCGATCGCATCACCCTGCGCGTTGCCCCCGGCGAATTCGTTGCGCTCATCGGTCCCAACGGCGCGGGCAAGACCACGCTCTTGAAGACCGCGCTCTCGCTGCGCACGCCGAGCTCGGGCAGCGTGCGTCTTTCGCATAGATCCGTGTCCGAGCTCGAGGCACGCAAGCGGGCCGCGCTGATCGCCTGGCTGCCGCAACACATCCGCGCCGAAGAACCCGTGACCGGTCTCGAATCGGCGGCCGCGGCCCGCTACCGCTTCCGAGAGAGCCACGCGCAGTCGCGACGTGCGGCCGAGCAAGCGCTGGCGCGCGTGGGGGCGAGCCAGTACGCCGAACGCCGCGTGACCGAACTCTCGGGCGGCGAGCGACAGCGCGTCGCCTTCGCCTGCTTGATCGCTCAACAGGCAGAAATCCTGCTCTTCGACGAGCCAGCGAACCACCTCGACCCCGCCCAGCAGCTGGAGGTGTATCGCCTGCTGGGTGAGCTTTGGCGCGAAGGGCGCAGCATCCTGTGCATCAACCACGACGTGAACTTGCTGCACCACGTGGGTGATGCGGCGCGCGTGCGCGTGGTCGGGCTGCGCGCCGGGCGTGTGGCGTTCGACGCGCCGTTCGAGTCGGCCGCGCTCCCCGCACACATGGCGGACCTATTCGGGGTCGAGGTCGAAGCTCTGCGTGGCAGCGAGCAGCGCTTCATCGTGCCACGGGCGCGGAGCACGTCTTGAAGCTGCGCGCGCTGCTGATCATCGTGAGCTGCGCCGCGCTGCTGCTCGCCGCGGTATTGGTCGGGCCACGGCTCGAAGGCCCTCAAGGCGAGTTCATCGTTTGGCAATTGCGCGTGCCCCGGGTCTTGGTCGGCGTATTGGTCGGCGCCACGCTGGCGCTGGTCGGCGCGGTATTTCAGGCACTATTTCAGAATCCGCTGGCCACATCGGACACCGTGGGCACGACCGCGGGCGCCACCGTGGGCGCGCTGTTCGCGCTCGTGCTCGATAGCTCGCGCACCGTGCAGGGCTTGCCGCTGGTCACCGTGTGCGCGTTCGTTGGCGCGCTCAGCGGCAGCTTGCTCGTGGCAAGCTTCGCTTCGTCGCGCGCGGCGCATTCGAGCGATGTGCTCTTGGCGGGCATCGCCGTCACGCTGGCGACCAGCGCGATGGCCTCCGGCATTCAATACGTGTCCGACAGCCGCGCGCTGTTCGCCGCCGCGCAGTGGTCGCTGGGGCAGCTTCCGCAGGTGGGCTACCGCGGCGTGCTGCTACTCGCCCCGCTGTGTACGCTCTCGTGCGCGCTGCTCTTGCTGCTCACGCGCCCGCTGCAAGCCTTCGCTTTGGGCGAAGACTTGGCGCACAGCCAAGGCGTCAATGTCCCGCGTTTGCGCCTGTTTGCGCTCGGATTGGGGTCACTGGGGGTCGCCGCGTGCGTGGCATGGTGCGGGCCAATCGCCTTCGTGGGCCTGATCGTGCCGCACTTGGTGCGCCGTTTACTCGGCTCGAGCTATCGCGTGCTCCTGCCCATGTCGCTGTGCGTGGGGGCCGCGTTGCTCGTGACCTGTGATGCCTTCGCGCGGCTGATCGTGCCCGGCCGCGAACTGCCGGTCGGGATCGTAACGGCTGCACTCGGCGCGCCGACCTTGGTTTTCCTGGTCGCGCGCGGGCGGCGCTGAGCGAACGCTCAGAGCGCCTGAAAGTACAACGACGCGCCGGCAGCGACGCGATACGCTTCCCAATGGAGCTGCGCCGAACCCTGCGCGGGGGTGGGCATGAGCCAGTGATCCCAGCCGAACGTCGCCGTAAAGTCGATCACCTTCGAGCCAGCGAGCATGGTGTAACCGGTGCCGAACCCGAGCGGCACTTCGAGGCCCCCCTTCTGCGCGAGCCGGTCGTAAGCCACCCCGCTGTCGGTCAAGACGAAGAAGTTCGGCACGATGTTCCAAGTGACGCGCAGGGGCACGTTGAGGCCCACGATCGGCGAAATCTTATGCCCGAGAGTACCGACCTCCATCGGCAAGATCACGCCCGTGCGTAGCGCGAGCCGCTGGCCGGGGATGGACAGGAACGTGCCTGGCGCGATGCTCCAACCGGTATCACCGGGGGTTTGAAACGAGGCACGGAACGCCAGATCGAAGCGCCGAAAGCGGAACTGTTGGGTGAAAAAGATCAATACCGGGTCGTAGTGGAACTTGGGTCCGAGCTGGAGCGGCATGAACAAGGCGCCGGCTTCGAAGTCATCGAACATGCCGACCCGCGCGCCGCCGCGCATGTTCCAAAGGTTGGGCGGTACGCCGCTCGCGTCGGAGAGCGACTGGTCGAGGTGCGCGTAGCTCGTGCCACCGTCGATGATCCGCGAGGGAAAGCGTTGGCCGAAGGTCGCGGACGAGATCGGACCGTACATGATGGCGACCGCATTGCGCGGGAGCGTCGAATGGCGCTCGCTCATTGCGCCTTCGAGGCCACGCGAACGCGAGGGCACCGGCGGATGCCCTTCGCTGGCTCGCGTCGGGTCGAGCAGGTGCGCTTCGGGCAAGGCCATGACGGCGGCTGCGACGTGGGCACGCTCGCTCTCCGTGACGGCGGCTTCGTAGGAACTCTGCGCGGACACGAGGCTTTGGCGAAGACTGGCGCGCTCGGTCTCGAGCGGGCCGCGGCAGGCATCGTAGTCAGCCCGCGTAGCCCCGTATTTTTGGTCCGCCGCGGTGATGCAGGCCTTGAACGTGGCGAGCTGACGGCGATACGCCTCGAGGCCCGCCTCGAAACTCGCGATCGCGCGCAGCGCTGCCGCGCGCCGCGGCGCGTCCGTGACGTCTTGAATCGTGGACTTTCGCAGCGCCGCCAAAAGCAGCGCGAGGGTGGCCCCGTCATCCGCCTCACGGCTGAGCTCGCCGCTGAGCAGCATGATGGCGGTGGCAAGCGCGACCCACAACATCGTGTTCTCGATCCGGTCTGCGCTTCAGCGCATGCGAGCGAGTTTTTCGAACTCGCGTTGGGTGAGCAGCGTGCGCGCCTCGAGCATCAGCTGGGTGTAACGGTCGAGGGCGGCGTGGCTCTCCGTGAGTGGGGGAGCAATCAGACATTCGAACGCGCCCGAGCCAATCGGATCGCGCGCGGCAGGCCCGCTCGTGCGGCGCTCCGGCGCCGTACGGCAGTGCACCAGGGCTGCAACGCGCGCACGGTCCAGCTCGCGACCGAGCGTGACGACTTCCAGGTAGATCGCGCGCAAGCGCTCCGCCCGAGCCCGATCGGAGACGACCAGGTTGACCACACCAGCCTTGGCAGTCGCGCGCGCGCTCAACTCCACGGACAGCCGTGGTGGCGGCCGAGACGAACACGCGACAGCGCCGAGAACCGCGCCGACCCCGATGAGCGCGCGCCAGAATGACATCACGGAGGGCCTTGCCATGTTAGACGCGCGGGTTCAATCACGGAGGCGCGCTCGCCCGAGGACCACGAGCAGCGCCGGGAGGACCAAGACGCTGGCCAGCAGACTCAACGCGATGCCCAGGCTGAGCAACAGCCCGAGCCCCTGCATCGCGCGATAATCTGCCGCCATGAGCGAGGCAAAGCCGATCAGATTCGTCAGGGCAGCGACGCTCACCGCGGTACCCGTGCCCTGTACCAACGTTTCCAAGCGGGCGGATCCAGGACCTTCCAGGGAGCGGTGGACGATGTGGACCCCTGAATCCAGGCAGATCCCGAGCAGGAGGGGCAGCGCGACCATGTTGGCTGCGGTGAACTGAATGCCCAAGGGCCGCATCAGCGCCAACATCCAAATTGAACCTAAGACCACCGGTAGCAATGCCAAGAGCGTGTCGCCGACGCGTCGGAACATCAGCCAAAGCGCCAAGCTCATCAGTACCAATGAGTAACCAGCCGCGCGCCGGAACCCTTCGGTAATGTAACGTTCGTGCGGCAGCAGGTTGAGGGCGGTGCCGGCCACGTTCGGATCGAGAGCCCGCAGGCGGGCCGCGAAGCGCGTCGCGAAGTCCTCTTCCTCGACATTTCCGGCCGGGTAAGCGTGCACAGCCAGGCGCTTGCCGTCCTTGGACACGAAACGAGCCACGAACACCGGCGGCAGGTCCGTGGGCGAAAAGTGCCCACGCTCGGCGATTCGGCGAGCTGTGCCGACCGCTCGCGCGAGCGCGGTCTCCATGGCTTTGCCCAAGCGGTTCAAGGCCGGCGCGCCCGCTTCGGGCTGCGTCGAGAGCCAGCGCGCAAGCGCGTTGAGCTCGTGCGCAGCGCGCGTCGCATCGCTGCCGTCCAGGTTTGCCTGGCGTAAAGCGAAAGCCAACTCGTCGAGCGTGTCGGCCAAGGCGCTGAACGCCGCCAACCGAGCCGCGCCCTGCGCGCCGGTGGCTTCAGGGATCGCCGGCGTGTAACCAGCGAGCTCGCTGACCGCTTGCTTGATGCGCGCAATGCGCTCCGTGGTCTCGGGGGGCAAGAGATCGCTGGGGCTTTGTACCTGCGCAACCTCCGGCGTCTGGCGAAGCTTCTGTGTGAGCTCGCGCGCTTGCTCGAAAGAAGAGACCATGAAATGGGTGTCGAGGGGCGGCGTGCCGGACTCCTCGATCCGCTTCAGACCGCGGTAACTCTCGGCATGCGCAGGCAAAAAATCGAACGTGCGCCCATTGAATCCCGGGCGCGCGACCAGCAGCGAGGCGAGCCCGATCAGCGTGGCGAGGCCAGAGATGCCGAGCACCCAGCGTGCTCGACGCCCGACCACGTTCAGCACCGTCGAGAGACCGACCAGCTCGTGCATGTTCGGCTGGCGCTTGCCGGCGAGCAGCGGCAAGAGCGCCGGGAAGCAGGTGATCGTGCACACCAGGGTTACGCCGAGACCGACGGCGGTGATCACGCCGAGCTGCGCGAAAGCTGCGAACTTCGTGGCGGTGGTCGTCAAAAAGGCGGCGGCGGTCGTACAAGCACCGAGCGCAACCGCAGGACCGTCACTCAGCAGGGCAGTCGAAAGCGCGGGGCGCACGTCTTCGCCGTCGACGCGCGCTTCGGAGTAGCGGTGCAAGAGGTGCACGCCGAATTCGATGCCCAGGCCGAGCAGCACGCTCATGAAGCTGGAAGTGACGAGATTCAATCCGCCGTACGCGAGCACTACGAACCCGAGCGAGATCGCCATGCCGGCAAGCAACGGCAAGAGCAGCACTCCGACGTGCCGGAGCGATCGAAAGACCAACATCAACAGCAGGAAGATGCCCACCGTAGAGATCACGGAGGTGATGCGCGAGCTGTCCTGCAAGCTCTTCAGCTCGTCCACGGCGAGGGCGGGTGCGCCGGTGAGATCGGCGTGCAGGCCCGCTTTGGAGAACGAGCCGAGCGCCCGATCGCGTGCGCCACGAATGCGCTCCACCGCGGGCTTGAGCTCACGGCCTTCATCGCTCTGCAGCGCGGGAAAGATCAGTACGAGGTGGTATGCGCCTTTGCCGCCAACCAAGTAGCCGCGCTCGTCGAAAGACGAGCCGCCTCGGTTCAAGCCGCCGAGGTCGCCGAGCGAAGGCTGGCCGCCGCTAGCGAGCGCCTGCCTCAGCGCTTTCAAGCCGTCGGCGAGCCGTTCGAGGCCTCTCGTCTGCTGTTCGGGGAGCGATCTCAGGGCTGCGTCGTTGTTGCCGCTGGCCCCGGCGAGTTCACTCGAAAGCCGGCGTTCGGCGGCCTGCGCCCAGCTTGCCCAGGGATCGACCCCGGGCTCCAGCGCTGCTGCGGCCTTCGGTAAAAACTGCGCGAGCTCCGGCCGCCAAACGAGCAACGTCTCGGCCACGGTATCGAGGGTCACTTTGCCGAGCACGCGGCGCTCGAGCTCGGGCAACTGCGCGAGCTCGGACTCGAAGCGATCGACGAATTGTCGACGCTGTTCCGGGGTCTCTCCGGACACGACCAAGACCGCCAGCTCGGAGCGCCCAAACGTCGCGTAGTAGTTGAACAGGCGATCTTGATGCGGGCTCGTGACCAGCCCCGTGCGCGAGGTGCTGACGCGAAGCCCGCCGACCAAGATCAGCAAACCCGAAGCGACGACCAAGAGCGTGATGCACGAAAGGGCCGCTCGCGGCCATCTCAGCCCAACGGTGAGCAGGTGCTTGATCAGGGGCATTGACTGAGGTGCGACTGCTCGAACAACTCGCCGAGTAACTTCCGTTCGTCGGGCCTGAGCGCTACCCGATGCGCTGCGCAGTAACACAGGTGCGGCCGGGCGGGGCCCGGATCTCCGAGCGAAACCAAGCCTTCCGCCAGCCGGAGTCGATTGGCCACGTGCTCCGGATAACGCTTCACCACCGCCTCCAACAGCTCGAGACCGGCCTCGGAGTCGCCGTTCGAAAGCAATGCAGCGGGCGCCATCACGTACAGCGTCCCGAGCAGGCGTTGAGCCGCGCCCGCGCGAAACTCAGGATCGAGCTCGGCGCTTCGCCGCGCGTTGCGTTCGACTTCGGCGACCAAGCCGGGCGCCGAGAGCCCAGAAATCTGAGCCAGCCGCCCTGCGATGATCGCGCGACCCAGAGCGTCTTGGGCGGTCACCACGGGCTGCGACCGCACGCGTTGGTACGCGAATTGACGGTCTGCATGCGCATCGGCGCCGCGTGCGACGAGCGCTTCGAGTGCGTCGGCCACGGCGAGGATGGACAGGTTCGCGCTGCTCAGCGTTGCGTCCACCGGCCCGCGCACGGGCGCATTCGAGGGCGAGCAGGCGAACATCAGTGCCGCGTAAACGAGCAGCACGCTGACAATGCGCAGGCTGCGTCGAGCCACGGTTATGGCTTCGAATAGCGAGCCAACAGCGCGCGATAGCGCTCGTCAGTGCTCGGCTGAATGAGATCGATGCCGACGCTGGCGCAAGCCTGCTTCGCCTTCGCGCACAGACCACCCAGCGACTGCCGAAGGGCCTTCACAGCGGCGGCATCGGTGCGCGCAAAAGCCACGACGGCCATGCCGGGCAGCTCGGCGCTGTGCCACGCGGTGTGGAGCTCGCTGCCGCGCTCGATGTGCCCCGTGGCCGCGAGCTGAGCGTCGTCGATCAGCGCGCAATCGGCCTCGTCTCTAATGACTTGCTTGAGCGGCTCGAGCGGGCGCTGCGCCGCGACCAGTTTGAATCCCGAGAGCTTGAACGCGCCATCAGCGACCACACGATCGACGAACTTCGCGTCGGCCGCGAAGGTGGTCGCGAGCCGCTGACCGACGCAGCCTTCGACCGCGTGCGCCTGCTTCGAGACCAGGAAATATTGCCGACCTCCAGCTTGTGCCGCGCTGACTTCACCGAGCACCAAAGCCGACAGCGGCTCTTTGAGCGCGAGGTAGGCGGACAGCGAGAGGATGCCGAAATCCGGCTTTTGTTCGCGGACGAAGGCGAGTGCGGACGCGCGCTCGGCGAAGTAGCGGCCGGTCGCTTTCGGCCAGTGATTCTGCTCGGCGACCGCACGCAAGAGTTCGTCCAAGAACGGTTGCGCGCGGCTCGCGCTGCCCACACCATACTCGCGCAGCACGACGAACGAACGAGCCGGAGCGGGGGCGGCTGCCGCGACCAAGAGCAGCGCACACAGCGCGCTGCCCAAGAGAGTCAGCCAGCGCATCACGACGGCCTCACTGCACGCGACGCGAGGCCGCGGCAACGCTCCGCCTCGGCCAGCGCCCAGAGCGGGAAAATCTTCGAGTAGTTGTCGTAGTGGATGGCGCAGGTCTTGTTGAATACGCCAGCGATGCGCTCGGGCGGAAAGCTGCCGTCGTCACGCTGCTGGCGGCTCAGGAAGTCGACGCCCCGCGCGACGGGGGCGCTTTGACCCTGCCCAGCGGCGATCAGCGCGAGCGTCGCCCAAGCGGTCATCACGGCCTGGCCCTGCTCGGCCGGCACGTAGTAGCGACGGACGCAGCTTTCCGCGGTTTCGCCCCAGGATCCGTCACTGGCTTGATGGGAGCGCAGGAACGCGCAGGCTCGCTCGATTTCCGCAGCAGTGTCGGGGACGCCCGCCGCTTTGAGCCCTAAAATTCCGAACCAAGTCCCGTACGTAAAGCACACCCCCCAGGAGCCTTCCCACGATCCATCTACCCGCTGCTGTGCCTCGAGGAAGCGGCGCCCGCTCTGGATGGCACGCTCGATGCGAGCTTCATGCGCGCCGCGGAAGCGCTGTCGATAGGCATGCAACGCCTGCATGCATGCCGACGTGCACTCGACGTACGAATAGTCGATCATGATGTCACGAAAGCAATCCGAGGCGTTCAGCAACTCTAGCCAAGCCGGGCCGCGCGTCAGCTCATAGGTCGCCCAGCCGCCGTCGGCATTTTGCAGCGAGAGCATGAGCTCGAGCGCTGCGTCCAACCGCCAACGGGGCAGGGACTTGCCGGTGACCGCTTCGATCGCGAGGCATGCCTTGAGTCCCTCAGCGGTGCAGTCACTGATCGGCCAACCGTGCGCTCGGCTCGAAAATGGCCAGCCGCCCTTGGAAGCGTGGCGAAAGCACAGCTCGCGCTCTGGAACGTCCACCAAGACTTGATTGGCTTCTAGGTAGCCGAAGGCTGCGTCGAGCAGCGAACGCGATCGTTCAGGGTGCGCGGCTCGAGCGACGGCTTGCGCTGCAAACGCGGTGTCCCACAGCCGAGAGCTGTCGTAGCCGTTCATCTTGAGGCCGTCGTCGGCCTGATACAGGTAATCAGCGAGGCGCCGCACGTGCTCTTTCAACTCACTGCCGGCGGGGTTCTCGAAGTGCCAGACCAGCGTGTGGAGCAGCTTGCTGATCGGTCCAATGCAAATGTAGTCGGTGTTCGCGTCCTCACGTCGGATCTGATCGACGACGTAGCGGAGAGCTCGCGAGCGAACGAGGCGCGGGCAGCGTGATTCGAAGCGCAGCATCCAACCGCTCGCGACCTCCAGCAGCGGGCTGCGGCGGGAAAGCTCGTCGCTGGGCGCGACCGCTTTGCGCATGCGCTCCCAAGCCACCCGCTCGTAGCCGTCGGGATACAGCTCGCTGCGCAGTTCCTTCAGTACCGGAGTCAGTGTCGCCGCGCTGCGCCGGCCATACAGATACGACAGCGGCAGGTAAACCATCCGGCAATGGCACCACAACCGGCTTGGATGAAAGGGCAGCCGAGTCGGAAGCAACCAGAGCTCGGGCAGCACCGGCGTGAGTCCGCGATAGTCGTAGAGATTCAACAGCGCGAGGAAGTACTTTCCCCAGGCTGCCGACTGGGCGGGGCCGCCGTGCTGCACGAGCCACGCACGCGCCTTCACGAGCCAAGCGGCACTTGCGCTCTCCCCGAGCAACCGCGCCGCTACGTAGTTCAGCGAGGTCGGGAAAACCGCGCTCTGTGCCTCCACGTGGAGCCCGAAGCCACCATCTTCGTTCTGGTGCGCTTTGAGGTAGCGCAGCATTTCGCGCGCCGAAGCTGGGTCAATCGTGATCCCCGCGATGTGATGGGTCGCGACATAGAGCGGCAGCAAGAACATCGGCCCGCCGTAGTCCCCATGCCAGGAACCGTCCGCGTGCTGCGTGCGGCGCAGCTGTTCCAAACCCCGCTCGACTCCGCTGCTGCGAGTCGATCTTACTTCGACGGGGTCTAGTCGTTGGCTCTGCTCAGACTTGAGCATAACCCTCTCGGGCCGCCGCCTTGCTGCGCGAGGGCGGGGCAAGCTTACTGAAGCGTTCCTTGAACTTGCTCATCGAGCTCGCGAAACGGCGCCGTAGGGCGACGTCATCGTTGGCGTGGCGCAGACAGTCTTCGGCGATGTCTTTCACCGCATCGCGCGAGATTTTGACGGGGCGATCGGTGATCAGAATCGCGTCGTTGCCAATGGCGACGACCAGCGTCTCCAGCGCCATCCACAGCGGCAACAGACAGAACAATCGGAGCTGAACCTGTTGCGCCGGGATCAACAGCACGTACTCGAAGGCCTTGGCGAGATGCTCACTCGCCCGTTCGAACACGAGGGCGAGGGCGCGATGCGCCTGCGGCCGATTCTCGAGCACGAGCAAGTCTTCCGGCGCAAACCCCTCGATTTGACAGAGTCGCCGCGGCACGTAGCAGCGGTTACGCGCAAAGTCGTCGGTCACGTCTTTCAGGATGTTGACCATCTGCAGGCCGACCCCGAACGACTCACAACGCGCGCGCAGCTCGGGCTCGAGCGCGCTCCCGCTCGCCCCCATCCAAGTCGAAAACAGATCGGTGATCAGATGCCCGACGGTGCCGGCCACGAAATAGCAGTAGCGCTCGAGATCCGACAGCGAGCCGACGGCGGAGAGCGCACCAGGGAGATCGCGACGACAGTACAGGCGCATACCGTTGGCCATCTCCGAAAGCCAAGTAATGGACGACTCGCGTGTGTGCTGATCTTGGCTCAAGAACACGTTCATCACCCTCGGGAGTGACTGCACGAGGCGAATTTCCGGGTCGTCGGCGGCGAAGGCCGCGAACCGGGCACTGAAGCGCTCGGGGCTTTGCTGGCCATCCAGCACGGCGATGAAAGCGCTGAACAGCGCGTCGCGCTCGCTGCCATCGAGCAGCTCGTGATCTTCGACGGTGTCGACCACGCGGCACAAGAGATAGCCGCAAGTGAGCGCTACCTTCAGCGGCTTCGGTAACAGCTCGATTGGCTTGGAAAACGTCCGTGAGACGTCGACCAACGCCTGCTCACAATAGGCCCAGTCTAGCTCGGTCATCGCGTTCATCGGAATGCACTCCACTCGTTTGAAGCAAGCCTACTCACCCGCTCGAACTTCCGATCCGCCGCGCCGCCATGCGGCTGCCACGGGCAGGCAAGCACGCAGCGGCCACTCCAACCAGCCGACGTCTTCACTCAGCTGACGTGCCCACTGTCGCCACGACTGACGGCGCGCCGCGCTCTGCCCTGCGCCGTCCAACACGACCTGCCCCGAGGCGCGTAGGAAAGCGTCGGCGAAGCTCGTGCCGGCTCGATCATCGCTCGTCAATAGTCGCATGGTACGGCTACGCTCTCGGGAGCTGGCTCTCAGCATGCGCAAAAGTCCGTGTCGAACGCGCGTCGCGCTCGCGTCTTTCCGAGAAAAGGCCAGATAAAGCACACTCGCCAGGCGCTCAGCCACGTGGACATCCCGCTCACGGCGATAGGCGGCAAGGTCCGGAGCCCGCGCGGCCGCCGCGGCATCCATGATACCGAAGGTCAGGCCCACCCCGCTCAGCGGATGGACATGCCCGACCGCATCCCCCAACAGCCAGACGTTCCGCTGGCCGTAAAACGCGCGCGAGCGAACCCCCGTCGACGCCCAAATTAGCGGCTTTTGCACGGCCGCGCGCAGCGCAGGCTCGAGCTGCGATGGCAAGACCTGGCGGAACGCGGCGTACAGCGCGGCTGGCTTTCGCTCAGCGTTCGAGCTCGTGCTGCCCAGATCCAAGCACGCCCGGATCCGGCGCTCGTCGATGCGGTAGAGCAGGGCGGGCCCTGGCCCGCCCAAGAACACGTGGCCGAGGCCCTCGAACGGCAAGCGCGCGTCTTCCAGCTCCAGACCGGCGATGTGCGAGAGATACTGGCTCGGCTGCAAGCCACCGAGGGCAGCGCGGACTTTCGATGCACGACCATCAGCCGCGATGATGCGCTCGGCGCGCAAGCTCAGCCGCCGTGAACGCGCGCGATCTTCGAGCTCCAGCTGGTTGCCGGCGAGCTGCACGAACACGTGATCGGGCAAATACGTCACGTTGGCGTGGCTCGCGGCGTGCTCGCGCAGCTGGGCCACGAGCTCTTCGTGGACGCGCGAAATACTGGCGTCGCCGTCGTACGGGAGACAGACCGGATCCGCCGCGTCGTCACCGAAAATCGCAAAGCCACGCCCGTGGCTCTTGGCCAGGGCAGCGATGTCCACCCCCAGCGAGCGCAGCGTACGCACGCCTGGTGGGTGCAGCCACTCGCCCGCAAAACGGCGGGCTGCAGCCGGATAGCCTTCGACGAGCGTGACGCGCGCGCCCTGCTTCGCAAACGCGATCGCTGCAGTCGCGCCCGCGGGCCCGGCGCCGATGATGGCAACGTCGGACGGCCTGCCGCGCGTATGAACGAGTGTCAGCATGAGCGGATCATCCGTGATAGAGCCCGCTGAATGCGCGCTTGAGCACTTCTCGCGTCGCCCGTGCCGAGCTGAAGCCGAGAGCAATGTCGAGCGCAGGACCTTTGAGCGCACCCATCAGCAAGCGGCCGCCCAGCATGCGCGGGGCGAGCGCCTTCACCACGCTGGTTTGGTACGTGCGCGCGTCCAGATCCTCCCGCCAATTGCGATCGCCGAGCTTGCCTAAGTGAGTGCCGGCGAGGTGGCCGCTCACGAGCGCGTGGTAGATGCCCTCGGCGGTCGCGAAATCTGCAAGCCAGCCCGCTTCGCCCGCGCGCAGAACACCCGGGGCCGTGAGCTGCTTGGGCACGCTGCTGACTTGCACGGGATGACCGATCCAGCTGCCGAGCTGCTGTGCGCCATGTAGCCTCCGCGCGAGGCGGCGCTCCAAGAAGGACTCGAAGCGCTGGCGCGCGTTGGGCTTGGTTTTGTCGGGCGCGAAGCACAAGCCCACGTTGACGCGCCCCGCCGTTTCCGGGAACACCCAGCCGTAGTGCGGCTTGAGCTCGCGATCGAAGAACAGCTCCACCACATCCGAGGTGCCCTGCATGCCCTCGTACCAAGCCATGATCGTGTGGAGCGTCGCTTGACCGAGCGACGACGCGGCATGTCGACGCTCGCGATCGAAGGCGCCGGTCGCGCCACTACAGTCGATCACGGCGTCCGCCTCGAACGTGCCTTGAGTGGTGTCTACGGCTACCTCAGCGCCGTGTTTGTCGATGCGACGAACCGTGCACTCTTCGCGCAGCTCGGCGCCCCGAGCCTGCGCTTCGCGCGCGAGCAGCTCATCGAATTCACTGCGTAGCAGGATGGCGGTTTCGTGATCTCCACGCAGCTCGACCCCGCGACCATCGGCCCCGGCGATGATCGCGCCATCGATCCGATACGCGCGCCGGCGCACCTGCTCGCCCACACCCAGGCGATCGAGAAGCTTGAGCGTCCAAGGGGACAGACCGCTGCCACAGGCCTTCGTACGCGGCAGCGTCTTGCGCTCGAGCAACAAGCACTCGGTATTGGAAGATGATGACGCGAGCCCCATAGCGGCCGCAGAGCCGGCTGGGCCAGCCCCGATCACGACGATTTTTCGCCTCCTGGTCACGCTGTAGGACCTTTGCGACCGAGTACCCACACCGTCAATATCGTACCTTACCTACGGGGTCTTGGGCGACACTGAATTCATGGATGTTACCGCGCGATCGGCGTCCAACATCCAGTTTTGCTGCAAGATGTTTCAGTCCCGCGGACCGGATTTTTTGCGTGGCCCGCGCTTTGTCTGGAGACACTCGCGGCGCCGAATCAGAACTAGGCTGCCGCCATGTACATCCACGCCAAGACCGTGGGCTGGCTCGCTCGTCGAGGCGCGGGCGCCGGTGGCCTGACCCTGCGCAGGGGCCTTTACACGAGCGGCTTCGCGCTCGCATACGCGTTCATGTGTGGCGGCGTGTCAATCGCGCGTTGGCTCGATCGCTTCTGCTATCCGGCGTTCGAGCAAACACCGCTGACACCTCCGCTGTTCGTGATCGCCACGCCGCGCTCGGGCACGACCTTCTTGCATCACCTGCTGGCGTTGGATGACGAGCGCTTCGTGAGCTTCAAGCTCTACCAAACACTCGCCCCGTCGGTCCTATTGGACCGCGCGCTGAGCGCACTCCGTGATCTCGACGCCCATGCCAATCTGGGCCTCGGTCGGCTCTTGGATGCCGTCGATCGGCGCCTATTTACGGCCTGGAACGGCATTCATCGGGTAGGGCTGCGCGCGGACGAAGAGGACGAAAATCTGTTCGTATATAGTCTGGTGAGCCCAGCCCTCTATATGCTGTTCCCGGCCATCCTCGCCGTGCCGGAGCTGATCGATCTCAGTGGCTTTACGGCCAAGACCCTGCGCCGCCTAGCCCACGACTATCGCGAGACCGTGCGCCGACTGCTGTACGTGACGGAGGGCGAGCGCGTCCCGCTGATCAAGAACGTACTTTTGCCGAGTCGCCTGCCCGTGGCCAAGCTCGCGTTCCCGAACGCGCGCTACGTGCACATCATCCGCGATCCACGGGAAGCAATCCCGTCTGCCGTCAGTCTCTTTTATGCGATGTGGCAGACCCACTCGCCGGCGATCGCCCCGAACTCGCCACCCACGCGTGCGCTCGCCGACATGTTTCTGAAGCACTATCGTCTGCTCTGCGACGAGGGACAGAAACAGCCGCCGGAGAGCTGGATTACGGTGCGCTTCGAATCGCTGGTGGCGGATCCCGTAGGCACGGTGAGCCAAATCTACGACGCTTTGGGTCTCACCGTCACACCGCGATTCCGTGAGCGGCTCGAACAGGCGGCCGCCGATGGCCGACGCTTCAAGAGTCGGCACAGCTACGATCTGGCGCGTTTCGGCCTTACCGAAGACGATCTGCGGACCGCGCTCGGCCCGCATTGGGACAGCGTCAGCGGTGCCCATTTGGAGTCGACCGCGCTGGCGCTCGACTAGCGATTCTTTCAGCGTCAGCGTCGAGCCTTGACCTTTGGCCTCGGTGGCGGAATGTTCTGGGCCTTGGAAGCGACCCCGCACACGGAGACGGCGCCCGGCGGAGCGGGCCCCAACACTGGCCGCCGGGAATCACGCGTTGCCGAAGTGCGGCGCTCGGGACCGAGCGGCAATTTTTGGTACGCGGTCGAACTCGCGAGCAAGTTGCGCCCGGGCCAGGTGCTCGCAGTGGTGTGGTGGAAAAACGCGATCGCGCTCTACCGCGACGATGCCGGAAAGGTGAGCGCGCTCGAGGATCGCTGTGCGCATCGTCAGCTGCCGCTGTCGTGCGGTCGCGTGGAGGGCTCACGGCTCGTCTGCCAGTACCACGGCTGGAAATACGACGGCGCGGGACACTGCGTCGAGATCAGCCACGAGCTAGGCAGGGGGCGCGACAAGCTGCCGAAGATCGGCATCCGCTCGTACCCAGTGAAAGAGCGCTACGGCCTAATCTGGATTTTCCCGGGTGATCCTGGCCTCGCGGAGAGCGTCCCGCTGCCCGAGATCCCGGAGCTCAGCGGGCCTTCGCCTTGGCCCGTCGTTCCGATCGACATCACGATCGGCGCTCACTTTTCCATGATCGTGGAGAACGTGTGCGACTTCAATCACGCTTACCTGCACCGGAACAAGGAACCGTTCGTCGATCCCAAACTGGTCGAGTACCGGCGCGTGGACGACACGGTCAACGTCACCTACCAGACTTCGTTCGGCAAGAGTTTGATTGCACGGCTCGCCTCCGAGAACGGCGGCAAGGGGCTCGATCGCATCAAGCTCTGGTACCAATACCCGTATCAAGGCTCGGACATCCTCGGCAAGTACTTGCACTGGTTGTTCATGCTGCCGATCGACGAGCGCACGACTCGCTGCTTCTTCCTGTTCCTTTTCGGGCCGATCGAGATTCCGTTCCTGCGCTGGACCATCCCGCGCCCCTTGAAGCCGCTCGCCCTGAAGCTCGCGAATTGGCTATACGTCGAACCCTTGTTGGCCGAGGACAAGTGGGTGCTGGAAGCCGAGCAACTCGGTTTCGAGCGCCACGCCGATCGCCCGATGATCGAGCTAAATCCGGCCGTAATCGAGTTCCAGAAGCTCACGCTGGAGAAGGCACGCGAGTATCAAGCGAGCGAGCTGACTCGTTCGCTTCGGCGCAGGCAGGCAGAGTCGGATCAGGCGGCGCGGGCGTCCGCGTCGGCAGAGGGCAACCTGTTCGAAGAAGCTCCCGCGTCGGACTCGTCCGCCGCCGAGTGAGCGGATCATCGAGTCATGACCACGCTCGTTACGGGGGCTACGGGACACATCGGCAACAATCTGGTGCGCGCGTTGCTCGCGCGCCAGGAACGAGTGCGCGTGCTGTGTCGTCCCAGCTCGAGCCCGAAGCCGCTCGAAGGCCTCGACGTCGAACGCGTGGAGGGTGATTTGCGCGACGCGGGGTCGCTCGCGCGTGCAGTGACCGGCGCGACGCGCGTCTACCACGTCGCGGCGATGATCAGCATTCGCAATGGCGATCGCGAAGCCTTGTGGGACGCGAACGTGGCTGGCACCGCGCGGCTGCTGGCTGCAGCACGTCAAGCGGGTGTGAAGCGCGTCGTACACACGAGCTCGTTCGGTGCCATGGGCCACAACCCGAATGGCCCCAGCAGCGAAGAAAACGCGCTCGATCCCGAGGAGCCGGCCACCGACTACGAACGCAGCAAGGCCGCTTCCGAGGTTGAGGTGAAGCGCGAGATCGAGCGTGGGTTGGACGCTTGCATCGTGAACCCGTGCGCCACGGTAGGCCCGTTCGACTTTCGTCCCAGCCTCGTGGGTCGCACGTTCGTGGATTTCGCGCTGGGCAAGATGAAAGCCTACTTGCCTGGAGCCTTTGATTGGGTGCCCATGCGCGATGTAGTTGCCGGTCACTTGCTGGCGATGGATAGGGGGGGGCGCGGTGAGCGCTACCTGCTCTCCGGTGAAGTCGCGTCCCTCGATCAGATCCTCGATTGGCTCGCCGAGGACACGGGTCGGCCGCGCCCGCGCTTTCGCGTCCCCGCAGGATTGATGCTCGCCATCTCGGTGCCGAAGGATTTCATCGAGGCTCGCTTTTTTCCCGACAAGTATCCGCGCTTCAACCAACACTCGATCCGCCTTTTGACGAGTGGCAAGTACGGGACCAATCGGAAAGCTTGTCGGGAGCTAGGGTTGTCACCGACACCGATCCGGCAAGCCTTTCGGGATTCCGTGACCTGGTTTCGCGAAAACGGCTATTTTTGAGCGGCTAGCGCCAAACGAAGAGCTGCGAAAAGCGCCGCTCGAGCTCCGGGCTCTCACCCAGATCCGGGTCACTTTCGCTGAGCAACTGGCATTCTACCAGCGCGGCTTCTACACAGGCAGCACTCTCGGCGCTCGACTGCAGGCTGGTCGATATGACTAGGTCTGGATTGAGCGGTACTTCATAAGGATCGTCGACGCCCGTGAACCCACGCAGTTCCCCGGCCCGCGCCCGCTTGTACATGCCCTTGACGTCGCGCCGCTCGCACTCACTGATGGGGCAATCGACGTGGACCTCGAAGAACCTCCGCAACGAGCGCCTGGCCTCGTCGCGAGCCGCCCGGTAAGGGCTCACGACAGCGACGATCACGACTACCCCATTGCGCGCCAACAAGTTGGCGACGAATGCCACGCGTTGGATATTGCGATCGCGATCTTCGCGACCGAAGCCCAAGCCGTAGGAGAGGGATTGTCTAACGAGATCGCCATCCAGAACTTCGACGCGGCGCCCGCGGCGCAGGAATTTTCGCGCCAGGTGGCGCGCAACGGTGGACTTCCCAGAGCACGGAAGCCCGGTCAGCCAGACCGTGAAGCCATCGCTATTCACAGCCGAAAAGTAGCACACTCGACGCGCAACTCGCGGCAACTGCGGGCGACGCCGGCCAGCCGCATTGGCAGCCGTAGCACGGCCGATTCCGTGCGCGATTGCTGAACATGCCAGGGTTGGGCCAAGCTCAGCGGGTGCTTCGGCGGTGTCTAGTCTCGCTCTCGGTGGCAAGCCTCGCCGTGCCCGTGCTCGCACACGCGCAGCCTGCCGAAGAAGCCGTGCGCATTCAATACACGGCACCACCCGCGTGTCCCGACGCCGCGAGCTTCGCCGCACAGCTGCGTGAGCGAACCGCGCGCGGGCGCTTCGCCGAACTGGGCGAGCTCGCGCGCACATTCGACGTCGAGCTCGTGGCTGACGCACAGGGCTTCGCGGGCAACGTCGAATTTCTGGACGACAGCGGCGCGAAAGTGAGCCGCCACGTGCACGGTGAGCAATGCGAAGCCGTGGTCGAGAGCCTGGCGCTGATCACGGCCCTCGCCTTGGACGCAACGCTGCAAAGCGAAGCTGCCGAGCCGGCTCCCTCGCCGCCGGAGCCATCCGCGGCACCGCCAGCGCCACCGCTTGCACCTGCCCAGCGAGCCTCGTCATCACCCACTAGGGTTACGCAACGCTGGCTTCGAGGCGCCCGCATCGGCGCGCTCGCCGGCTACGGCGGCGCGAGCAGCGCGCCGCGGGTCGGCTTGCTCGGGCAGCTGGACTTTCGCAGCGGTTCGGCGCTGCGCTTGCTGGCTCACTACGCCTGGCACGAGCTCACGGTGGACTCGGGCCGCAGCACCAGCTTGCGCCGGATGGGCGTCGAGACGAGCCTGTGTCCTTGGCGTCTTCGGCGAGGCACGCTCAGTGGGTCGCCCTGCGCGACAATCGACTTCGGCTCGCTCCGGGCGGGAGGGGTGCCCAGCGAGCAGCTGACCTCGACGAGCGCCGAGTCCATCTGGTGGGCCTCGGTGGGCGCCCAGCTCGGGCTGTCGTGGGAGCCCGACGGCCCGTTTTGGCTCGAGCTACGCGCCGCCGCCGAATTTCCGCTGCGCGCGGGCTACCAATTTACCTTCGAAAACCCGCACGTCATCGCCTACCAGGTGCCGTATTTCAGCGGCTGGGGGGGCATGGCGGCGGGCGTGCGCTTTTAATGATCAGCGGGCGGGTTGGCCGGGGATAAAGGATCGTGGCAGCAGAGGCAGTGGCCGTGGACGAGCTCGAATCGTCCCCTCCAGCATCACCAGACCGGATCGCGGGGCTCGTGCGCGAGCACTATGCGTTCGTCTGGAGGCTGCTCAGGCGACTCGGCATCGGCGAGGGCGACGCTGATGACGCAGCGCAGCGCGTCTTTCTCACCGCCGCCGAGCGGCTGGGTGGGGTCGAGAAAGGGCGCGAGCGCGCCTTCTTGTACGGCGTTGCGCTCAACGTTGGCGCACGCGCCCGCCGAAGCGTGGGCCGCAGGCGCGAAGAGCCATTCGAATCAGCGGGCGAACGCGAGGCTCCCGAGCCCAACGGTGAACAGCTGCTCGAGCGGCGCCAGGCTCGAGCTCTCCTCGATCGCTTGCTCGACGAGATGCCGGAAGACTTGCGCGTGGTGTTCGTCCTCTTCGAGCTAGAAGAGCTGTCCACGCGTCAGATCGCCGAGCTGTGTGAGATCCCGGTGGGCACGGCGGCGTCCCGCTTGCGACGCGCCCGTGATGATTTCGAAGAGCGCGTGGCACGCGCCGAAGCCCGTCGGCGCTCTACTGGAGGCGAGCGATGACCGATCCCGAGCGATTCTCCCGACGTTCGACCGGCCTCGCAGCAGAGCTCTTGCGGGCTGGCGCCGATGATCAACCCGGCCCCGACGGTATGCAGCAAACTCTGGTGGCGCTCGGCTTTTCTGGGGTCGTTTTGAGCTCGGCGGGCGTGGCCGGCGCAGCCTCCGTGGGCAGTGCGCCGCTGACGAGCGCGGTCTCGGCAAGCGCGGCTACGAGTGGCTTGACGACGGTCGGAGCGATCAAGAGCGCTTCTGCGACGCTGGTCATCAAATGGGTCGGCATTGGCCTGGTGGGCGGCGTCGGCTTGGCGAGCGTCGCTTCCGTCGCGGCGCGCCCCTCGCCGAAGTCGAGCGCCGTCGACCATGCGCCACCGTCGACGGCGCAAGTGAATCGAGCCGCAGTGACACCGAGGCGGCCCGAGTCGCGCCCCGCGGTAGCCGATTCGCCCGCCCCGCAGCTCGTTGCTTCGGCGGTGCCATCAGCGCTTCACGCGGTCGCCGTCGCCGTCGAGTCTCGCGCGACCAATTCGGAGCTCGAGGTCGGCGAGCTCTTGGCGGCCGAAGTCGCGTATGTCGATCGCGCGCGCGCGTTGCTGGCCGCGGGTCAATCGAGTCAGGGGCTTTCGCTGCTCGCGGGCTACGAGCAGAAGTTCCGCGGCGCGCGGCTCTTGCCCGAGGTGCTATTTTTACAGCTCGAAGCTTACGAGCGCTCGGGACAGAGCAACGAAGCTCGCAACGCGGCACAGCGCCTGGTGGCGGACTTTCCGAAGAGCCCGCACGCCGGACGGGCCCGCAAACTGCTCGCTCGATAGCAGCGCTGAAACCGTCACTCGAAAGGATGAGTTACCGATGAAGTCGTCCATGATCTTGGGCTCGGCCGTGCTGTTCAACCTGAGCTTGCTCGTGGCGTGCGGCGGGGTCTCCAATATCGGCAGTAGCGACGCTGGCAGCCCGGGCGTGGGTGCAGGTGGCTCCAAGACCGGCTCGGGACCGATGGGCGCCAGCGGCAAGCCCACGATGGACGAGATCGGCGCCAGCGAGGGCGGCGCGGCATCGGGGGCGAGAGACGGGATGGGAGCCAGCGAAGGAGGCGCGGCCTCGATGTCGACGCCAGGCACCGGCGCCGGTGGTGCTTCCGCCGTCGAATGCAAGGTCGACCTCGACTGCTTGGGCATCGGCGAAGACTGCGACCCTTGCCCGAGCGGCGGCTTTGCGTGCAGGGGCCAGTGCGTGGGCGGCAAGTGCCACTCGGTGGCCGCGAGTTGTCCAGTCAAGTGCAGCTGGGACAGCGAGTGTCCAGTGCACGATCAGAACTGCCTCGTCTGCGGCACCGAGAAAGTTTGCTCGCAAGGCAGCTGCCAAATGGGCTTCTGCCAGGCCACCAAGCCAACCTGCAGCGCTGCACAGTCGTGCAAAGGCCTCGGCTGCGGCTCACCGTGCACGCTGTGCGACAGCGAAAGCAGCTGCGAATCGGGCAATAGCTTCTGTGATGTGAGCGGCAAATGCCAAGTCGGCAAGCCGCAGTGCGGCACGACCATGTGCATGATCGCAGCCGATTGCGGGACCGCACCCCCCGAGTGCGCGCCGTGCACCGACGGCAGCTGTGCAAGCTTCGACTGCGTGAGCAACAAGTGCGTCTTGACCTGCCCCGCCAACGCGAGCTTGCACTGCAAAACCAGCGAAGAGTGTCAGCCGCTGGATGGATGCCTGATGTGTCCGAACGGCAAATGTGCGGTTGCGGCCTGCATCGAAAACTCGTGCGACACGGTGTGCCCGTTCAAATAGAGGCGGACGCGAGGCGCGGATTTCCGACGCTTCGCGCCCCATTCCGTCACTTCACGACGGGCGTGAACACCGCGCACGGGAAATTGATCTTCAAAGCAGCCTCCCCTTCTTGCACTCGTGTACAGGCGGTTCCGGTGAGTTCGACCTGATCCGGCTGCTTGAGGATCCAGCCATTGTCGTCGTTGTAGACGAGAGTTTGGCCGTTCAGCACGACCTCGCCTTGGTCGGCGTTCTCCGTGGCGACTCGACCATTGAGCGAGAACACGCAGCTGCGCGGCAGCTCCGTCAGGATCGTGCTGAACGCCGACTTCAGCCCTTCTTGGCTGGTCGCGGTGTACAACGGAGCGGCCGTGGTTGCGTCTGCGGCGAGGCCGACGCCGAGGTTCGCGACTCGTTGCATGTGCGGGATATCAGTGCCCGTGGAGATGCTGATGGCGAACGTCTGGATCTGCTTTTTGAAGGCCTCCGCCACTTCATTTTCGACATCCGCGGTCGCGCTGAGGCTGCCTGGCGAACAGGTACCGGGCGCGCCATCGGTCGCCAGCACCAGCAGCTTCGGGCCGCCCGTGAGATCACTGGTCGCGGCGACCGCTATCGTGGCTGCAATCGAATCCGCCGTCGGAGTACCGCCGGTTGGGCCGAGCTTGTTGTAGCGCTCGCGAATATGCCGGTAATTGTTGGCCGCGAGCGCGACCGACTCCAGGTCCAAAACGCAGCCGGTCGTGGTGCTGCCCGACGTGTAGAACACGGCGCCGAAAGCCACGCGATCGGCAAATTCTCCGACGACCCCGCGGTCGGTGGCGCTGACTGGGTCGCCGAATAGGACGTTGCCCAAAGCGGCCCAGCGAGTGGTAGTCCCACTCAACAAATCCGACATGCTGCCCGAGCGATCGAGCAATAGCCAGACTTGGGGCACGACGGCTTTGAACTCCACTTGGCCCTCGATACATACGGGAGGCTCGCTGGTATCGGTCGGATCGGTTTTGGCCGGATCGAGAAAGATACCGTCCGGCTTGATGCATCGGCCAGCAGACGAGCACTCATCACCCTCGGGGCAGTCAATCTTACCGATGCACTCTGCACGGCACGCACCGCTCTCACAATGGAGGCCGGCCCGACAATTGCCGTCGTTAGTGCAGGACGCGCCGCAATCGGTTCCGAACACGAGCTCGCAAGGAGTTCCCGCGTCCTTCTCTTGCGCGGCGGGTTCCATCGGCTTTTCGTGGGCGATCGGCTGATCCGTCTCGACACGGCACGCGAATGGAAGAGCGCTGGCCAACGCTATCGAAACACAGCTACGCAGAATGGCCCGGCTCCCGAACGTGCTTTTCATGTGACGACCTCCCAAAGACGCGGACCTAGCTTGTCAGCTAGTCGTCGACTCGTCGAGTCGTCCGTGCTTTTCCTACTTCGAATCTTCACTTCCAGCGTCTGAAGCTGCGACTTCGTCTTGTGTACTGGCCGAAACAGGACAGCTGAGGTACACGAGGCGGAGGTTGGGTGATTGGTGACTAGCGCTAGGCGGCGCTGCGGGAAGGAGTTCGCTTAATCATGGAGCGCATTAAAATATTGAGTTTGTCGCTTTTGGCACTCGGGCTCAGCCTGGGCTGTCGAGAAAAGTCGAGCGCGACGCCCGAGCCCACGAATCCGGGCGGGGCGAGCGGCGGGGGGGCCGCCCCAACGGCGACCGACGTGGATGCCGGGGACACCGGGGGCCGGCCAGACGAAGAAAAGGTGAGGAAAGGCGAGCGCGGCTCTTCTTGCAATTCAGCAAACGATTGCGAGGAGGACCTGTCTTGCATCGTGACCCACGACTGTCCAACTGGCGTCGCATGCGCGAACAAGTCGTGCCAACCGTCCAACTTCGACCTGACTGGCACCGGTAAGGCGTGCCACGTCAAAGACTGCAGCAGCAAGGCTGACTGTTGCGGCGACAAGCCAATTCAAGCTCCGGAAAAATGCGCCAACCGAGAGAGCATCTGCAACCGACCCACGCTGACCGGCTGTACGACGAACCTCAGCTGCGTGACCTCGGCTACGTGTGGCGCCGGAAAGTGCGAGGGCACCTGCTCCTACAGCACGGGCACCACCAACAAGTGCCTAACCGCCAGCGATTGCCCTGCCAATACCTGCAATCTCACCACGACGCCGCACACTTGCACGCTCAGCGGCGCGGATTGCTCGATCAACGCTTGCTCGACGCTGACGAACTCTTGCTTGTCCCCGCGCTGCAACTGCACCAATCCCGAGTACGCTCCCACGAACCCCATCTGCAGCGACCCGGATTGCGTGGACGTTTGCGGATTCACCTGTAAAGACGAGCGCTGCGTCGTCGACGCGAGCTGCAATTCGGACATCCAGTGCGCCGCTACCACGCCTTTCTGCAGCGCGGGCAAGTGCAGCGAGTGCCGCACGAGCGAAGATTGCAAAGACGAGGAATGCATGTCGGGCCACTGTGGCCCGGCCTGCAAGGCCGACACCCAGTGCGCCTTGTTCGAGGCTTGCCAAGCCGGCGCGTGCGTATACGTCGGTTGCCGAAGCGATCGCGAGTGTGTGCTGCAAGCTCGCGCGGCCAACGCACCAACCACGCAGGATCCGCGGCTCGCCAAGTGCAACATCGAAAAGAACCTCGGCACCTGCGTGTTTCCCTGTGAAATCGACGCGCAGTGCGCGGCCACCGAGGTGTGCCTCTCCGGAGTCTGCAAGTACATCGGCTGTGAGACCAACAGCGAGTGCACGACCATCGCGGGCCTGCACAACTTGCCGGCTCCCACCCCCGATCGACCGTGGACGACCACCGCGGTATGCGAGGCCGAGGACACTGCTGCGCCATGAGCCGGAGCGCGCTCGCTCGCGGCTGCAGAGGTGCGCTGGCGCTGCTCGGCGCCGCGAGCACCATTGCCAGTTGCTCGCTGTGGCCAGGCAATAGTGATGAGCCCACGGCTAGTCCAACGCCGCAGGCCGAAGGCGGAAAGGGCGGCGGTGGAAGCACCGCTGCCCCCATGTCCCCTGCGAGAGCCTCCGCGCACATCACGCGCGGCAAGCGCGGCACGGGCTGCTCGGTCAGAAACGACTGCGCCGCCGGGCTATCGTGTGTTCGAGGCCTGTGCGAACCGGCAAACTTCGGCCTCTCCCCAACTGGCAAAGAATGCGTACAAATCGATTGTGTAGAGACGGCCGATTGCTGCGCGGGCCTGCCTACGGAAATACCCGAGAAGTGCCTGAGTCGAGCGGCCGCGTGCACGAAAGACTTGCCCGGTTGTCAGACCAAAGCCTGCACTCGTTCGAGTGAATGCGCGGGCGGGGGAGTGTGCACGGGGCATTGCTTGGTCTCGTCCGGCGAGTGCAGCGGCAACGTGGATTGTTTGGCCAACAAATGCCTCGGCGGCTCGTGCAGCATCAATTTCACGGCCTGCAACTCGGACGCCGAGTGCACCGCGAACACCTGCAGCGGCGGCTCCTGCGCCTGTGCCAACCCGGCATACTTGCCGACCCACCCAGTGTGTACGGATCCCGAGTGCGACGGGCTGTGCCTCTGGGCGTGCGAGGGCTCGCGCTGCGTGATTCCGACCGTGTGCGGCAGCGACGACGACTGCTTCGGCGGGAAGCCCCTGTGCGTGAACGGTGAATGCGTCGAGTGCACGGACAGTACGGACTGCTCGTTCGAGAAGACGTGCCGAGCCGGCAGCTGCGAAACACGTTGCCAAAACGACACCAATTGCGCGCTATTCGAGGCCTGCCAAAAGGGTGAATGCATCTACGTCGGTTGCCGCTCGGATCGAGAATGCAGCTTGATCCCCGACGTGAACGCGCTCGAGCTCGCGCCCGGCTTCGATCCCCGACTCTTGCGCTGTCACACCGAGGCCGGCGTCGGTAAATGCCTGATCCCCTGCGAAAACGACAGCCAATGCGCGGAAACCGAGACCTGCTCCGCCGGCCTGTGCAAATACATCGGCTGCGACTCGAGCGACGAATGCAAATCGATCCTGGGCGTCTACAACCGAGTCTCATCGGACAAGCAGCCCTGGATCCCGGTGCTCGACTGCCGCCCCGCCGAGGACGCGCACTGACCAACCGCACGAGATGTACGGGTCTAGGCGTACATCTGCAGCATCCAATTCTTCAATGGATGCTGCACGGCAGCGGCTGCTTCGCGCAGCTCCGCCTTATCGAGCGGCACACGTCGCAAGCTCACCGCCACATCCCCGTCCATTGCGTCGATCACCGCGTACTCCGCGTGCGGCATGAGGACTGGCACTTTACCGGCCGCGTGCTCTTTGAACGCGAGCCCCACGCTGCCGGGATTCACGAGCAAGGTTCCGCGATGTTGACGCAGCATCTGCAAGTGCGTGTGGCCCCCGGCCATGACGGTCGCGCGCCGCGCGCCGAGCAACTCATCGACGCGCTCAGCGGCGGTAGTCGCCAGCAGATCGGTCATGTTCGAGTCGGGCGTGCCGTGAAATAGCAGCAAATTCCCAGAATTATTCAGCTTCAACTCGAACCTTCGCGTGAACGAAGCGATGAACGTCAAGTCTGCCGCGGTCAGCTGAGCCCGACACCAATCCACGGCTTCCACGATGATGGGCACCTCCGAATACGACTGGATCAAGCGTTCGTCGAGCATGAACTCATCGTGATTACCGAGGATGCAAATGCAGCCCAGCTCCGCGAGCCGCCCCAGCACTTCCCGTGGTCGCGGGCCCAAGGTCGCTACATCGCCCAGACAAACGATCTGATCGACGCCCGTGCGCGCGATGTCCGCCAAAACGGCGTTCAGCGCGAACTCACTGCCATGCAAATCCGAAATCAACGCGATGCGCATCCCATGAACCCCACGTGAAATAGTATACGTACCGCACAGGGGGCGCAGTCAACGCAGCAACCTCTCGAACACGAGGCGATCTGCAACGCATTGCAAGAATCTCGTCCTTGTCGTCCCAAGCAGAGACCGATTCGCAACGCTCAAACTCGTAATCGAGCCCGAGCACGCGGGTTGATCGACACTGGCGACGATCGCCAACGCCGACTCGGGGTCAGCGGCGGCCGTCGCGCGCCGCTCACGTGCCCACTGCAAGCTTTCGATGTGAGCGAACATCTGAGGCAGCGATCACTCTCAGCGCGAACTTTCCATCGACGATTACCGACTACGCCGCCGCGCAATGCTTTACGTACTGACGGCGCTGCATTAACCATTCACTGGTGAAATCACGGTCGCGCGGGGCGAACTTGGGCGTAGCGGCATTATGCGCGATGTCCATGCTCGGTTGGGCGACCAGCGCATTCGCCTTCTGCCGCACGATGAGCTGCGAGCTGGGCGAGAAGTCGACCAACCCCTGCCCTCGTGACGAAAACCAGTGCGTCACCAAGGGCCATGCGCTGCACTGGCCGAGCCCCTGCCTCACGTACACGGTCCAAGTGGACGGCTCGGCGCGCTCCAAACTAGATGCCGACGAAGTTCAAGCCTTCGTCGCCCAAGCGTTCAACGCTTGGAAGGCTGCGCGTTGTCCGGGTGGCGGCTCGCCGCGGTTCGAGGTGCAATTCCAAGGCTACGTCAGCTGCAACCGCCAAGAAGCGATCTGCGAAAGCCCCGCCAAGAACGACAACGTCGTGATGTTCCACGACAGTGGCTGGCTCGAAGGTGCGAATCACATCGGCGTCACCACGCCCACCGGCGGCACCGAATCCGGACTCATCGTCGACGCCGACGTCGAAATCAACTCGCAAGATTACTCGTTCAAGAGCGATCCGAGCGGCATGATGTCGACCTCGTTGTTGTACGTGCTGACCCACGAGCTCGGCCATTTCCTGGGCCTCGCCCATAGTACGGTGCCCACGGCAGTGATGTCCTTGGGCTACCAAAGCCTGCCCTTCAGCCCGAATCTGATCTCCCCCGACGACGCCGCCGCGATCTGCGCCGCGTATCCACCGGGCCCCAAGCTGAGCTGCGGCGCGCCCACCACTCCCGCCTACGACACCTGCCAAATCCCACTCGGCACGAAACCGCCGTGTCAGCTCGCGTCCGTCACCCAAGACGGCATTGCTTGCGGCTGTAACCTCGCCGCGAACACACAGTCCCGCCGCGTGCCCACCCTCGCCGCCCTGGGCCTCGTGCTCACGACCCTCGCACTCCGCCGCGCTCGCAAGAAGCACCGCTCCTGCGGCTACAGTCACTCGTGACCATGACCCGTCCCCGGCGCGGTCATTCGTGACCCTAGCCGGTGACCCCTCTCAGCGAATGCTGTGCCTCGGCGAGAATCGCGTTTTTTTCATGCGCGGGCGAGAGCTCTAGGATGCCGCCCTCGCGCCTCGTCGAAGCAAGCGTCAAAAGCAAGCTGGCAGCGATGGCCGTTGAACGACGGTGGCGAACGTCTTCATTTTTGTTCGGCCATGACGCTGCTGGAGCAGGCCGACGGAGGGGTAGGAGCCAGCTACCTGGACGAAGTGGCGCGAGCGTTTCGTATCTCCAGACGCAGAGCTGACGAGATCCTCGCGGAGGTCGTCAACGTGGTTCGCGGTTGGCGCGATGAGGCCGAGCGCGCACAGCTACCCCGCGCCGAGCAAGAGCGCATGTCACCCGCCTTTCGCCTCGTCGAGTGAGCTGCGCACGACGGCATGCGCGCTCATCCACGCGCCGCAGCGCCGCGGTGTGAGTCGTTCTATTGATGGTCACGAGTCGCGACCCTGGCGGCGCAGCCTTCGGCGTCAGATTGAGATCTTCAGAGCAGCCGGCATGTGACGCCGAAGGCTACGCCGCCACGCGCCGCGCGCGTGACCATCAAACCAGCCATAGAACCGCGACGAACGCATGGAACCTGCGCGCGCGCGCGCGCGCCCTGGTTGCTGGATAATCACTGGGCTATCGTCGCTGGATACCGGATGTATTGTCCTGCCGCCTTCAACGAGTCGAATCCCGAAGAACTATTCCAGCTGATAGAGGCGTACAGTTTTGCGACCGTCATCTCGTGGGCGGATGCAGAGCCGATGGTCAGCCACGTTCCGCTCGTTCTCGATCGCGCGGAGCCGGGCAGGGCGATCTTGCTCGGCCACTTCGCGAAGGGCAATCGCCACTGGCAGCAGTTCGACGGCCAAAGTCCGGCCTTAGCCATTTTTCAGGGACCGCATGGCTATATATCGCCCGCTTGGTACGAGACGACGCCGTCGGTGCCCACCTGGAACTACGCGGTGGTCCATGTTCGGGGCACCGCTCGCATCACAGATGCCGAGGGCACCGAGCAGATCGTGCGTCGGCTAGTCGAGAAGTTCGAAGGTTCACGCTCCGAGCGCTGGTCCGGCAACCTGCCACGGGAGTTCGTGCGCGACGAGTTGCACGGGATCGTCGGATTTCAGATCGAGGTGCAGCGCATCTCGGGCAAGTTCAAGCTGAGTCAGAACAGAATCGACGCAGATCGCGAGGGTGCTTTGGCGGGGCTCGAGCGCGAGCCAGATACGGCTAGCCAAGAACTGGCCGCATTCTCGCGCCGCTATCTCGAGCGGAAGAGCGGCGCTTAGCGAGACGGCAAGCGTGCGACCCGCTAACGCGCTTGCGAAATGTTGCGCAGCAGCGCATCACAGGCTTGGTGCGTCGTTGGCTTGGCGCAGCCGATGCTGACGCGGCCGCCAACCAGTGTGATGAGCGCGATCGTGCCCTCGTCGCACGACGCGGTGATACCGTAGTAGCCGCGCATTTCGCCGACGATGTTGGCGCTGTGCTCGTTGCCCAGCTGCTCCGTGCCGCAACCGTAGTTGCGTGCGCTGGCCCGGAACGCCGGCAAAATGTCGTCGCGGCCAATCGGTTCCGTTTCTTCGGCGAGCCAGTAGTCCGTCTCGACGCCCTGGAACAGCGGAACATCCGAGCGGCGAGGGACAGGGCGAGCACTCGCGCCAGTGCTGGCGCAGCTCGCAACCAGCAGCGATAGGACACACGCGCCAACGTCCCCAGTGCGCGCTCGTATGATTCGTGAAATGGCGGTCCTCCCTAGCAAGGTAGCGATGCCGGGCACTCTATCACGCAACTACGGTCACCGTTCATCAGGCGATTCCCAGCGCTTGCAGGATGCCGAGTTCCTGCTGCTCGAAGTCATCGGCCCTGTGCCGCAAATGCTCGAGATTTTCTGGAGCGGACTCGAGCGTCTTGCCGTCTCGCGTGAGACGCACGCCGAGCGCCGAGTAGCGGCTCCAAGCGTAGGCGACCCACTGCTCGGGCGCGGTTTGCCCTTGGCTGCGAGCATGCAAAAACAGCTGCTGATCGTGAGGAACGAGCACGCCGTTTCCGGTGACCGGCGAAGCCAAGACCGGATTGTCCTCGGAATGCGTGGCTCGTTCGAGCAGGTGTGCGTTCAGCGCGCGGCAGCGCGGCGCCGCCAAGGCGATCGCCGTCGCCGATTGCGCGAGATGCAAATGTCCAGTGCCAACCAGCAAGCGCAGCGCGTGCACGAGCTGCGCCGGGCGGAGCTGTTTGCAGGCGGGGTGATGCTTGAGAAACTCGAGGGACTTGGGGGCGAAATCCTGCTCGGCGAGGGCCGCGCTGAGTCCGCCGTACGTCTCCGGTTTGAGCTCCGCTTCACCGAACGGCAGAGGGATTTTCGCGCCCAGCAGCTTCGACGGCTGAGCACGCAACACGAACCGAGTGCGAGCAAAGCGCTCGTCGCGTGCTTCGCCGCTCAGGCGACGCAGCCCTTTGACGAAAATGTCGCGCCGGAAGCGCTGGTTCACCAGGTAATCGCGCACTGTCTCGCGCAGCAGCGGATGCTTGGCGTCGTCCAGCAGCTTCTTCGCGCGTTCCGGGAAGCTTGCGCCATCGAGGTGCTCGGTCAAAGTCGCCGTAGTCGCGAATTCGAGCTTGGCTTGACTCACGAGCTCCGCCACCTCCGCGAAGCCCATCGGCTGCCAGTCGCGATTCAGATACTCGTGCGCCAAATAATTACGATTCTGCCCGCTCACGCGCTCGAGCAGCGCTCTGCTCTCCCCCTGCTCGTGGAAGTAGCGCGAGCCGGCCTCCGCGAGGGAACGGATGAACGCTAGCGATGCATCGAGCTTCTCCGGTAAAGCGAGCAGCGGCGGGCTCACCTGTTCGGCGTGCAGCTTCAACAGATTGCGCAGCGGCAGCTCCGCCGCGCAGCCCGGCAGCGCATTGTAACTGACGTAAAGCAGGCCGCCCGGCGCGAGCTTCCGGCGTACGAGGTCCAGCACGAGCGCGCGATTCTGAGCCGAGATCCACGACCAAGTGCCGTGCATGCCGATCACGTCGAACTCGGGCAAATCGTCCCGACGCGCGAAATCCTCGAAGGAATCGTCGAACAACCGCGCACCGCTGTGTGACGCCGCCGCGAGCTCACGGGCGTTGACCACGTGCGCGGGGATGAAATCAGTCCCCCAAAACTCGCCCTCGCTCGCGGCGGCGTGCACGTTCAGCGACAAGCCCTGACCGAACCCGAGCTCCAAGTAGCGGAGCGGGCGATCCGCGAGCGATGTCGAGATGCCGCGCGACAGACACGCGAAGTCGAGATGCACGGGCGACAGCTCGCGACAGTAGTGGTGCGTGTAGTCGACGCTCTGCACGTAGCCGTGAGTCCAGTCCATGTTGCCATGGTGGTCTAGGGCGCGCGGCGTGTCGACAAACGCTCGGCGCGATGTCGGGAGATCGACGGGGCAGCGCGGGCCGTCAGTCGATCTCCCGAATTCAGTGCATCACTTCTCGTAAACTTGCGCGCCCGCGATGCCTTGGCCAGCCGCGGCGCTGACTACGACCTTGACCGGCGTCGGCAGGGGCAACGCCCATTTGTAGCAGTTCGGCTTCTTGCCCAGCGTAGCGGAGGGGCCGGTATCTTGATCGACCGCCAAAACAGGCGCCATGCCCGGGATGACCGTGACGGCCAGGAACTGCACATTCAGCTCGCTGATCGGCGGCATGCCCGCGGCGACCACGCTGTAGCACTTGTTGGGCTGCAGCATGATCTGCTGCTCGAGCGTCTGCGCGCCGCCCACGTTGCCGACCATTGCGGTGCCGAGCGGTTTCGAGCCGGCTACGGTCTGCGACGCGCCGAGCTGGGTCAGCATCGGGGTGACGGCGGCGGCAACCGCGGGATCGAGCGGAGCGGGAGTTGTCGGAGCGGGCGTGGGGGCGGGCGCGGGGGCAGGTGCGCTCGCGCTCGGCGCGGCTGGTCCGGTGGCAGGGCCACCCCCCACGCCGGTCGTACCGGGGCTGTAGGGGGTGACGGCGGGCTCGTCCGGCTTGCAGGCAATCGCCGCGAGCATCACGAAGGGCAAGGTCAGGCAAAGGGTCTTATGCATCATGAATGAAGCTCCTGGGTGCTGAGAGAAGTCTTGGTCGCGCACGCTACTCCGCACTCCTCGACTGCTCAATACCGCGCTACGCTCGAGCGCGTGCGATTCTCCCTGATTTCCGACGAACATTTCGGTCCAACTGCCTACTTTCAAGGCAAGTTACGTAAGCTCACGGCGCACGCGGGCGAGCTGTGCGAGGCCTTCGTCACGCGCATGAACGAGGAGGTGCGGCCCGAGCTCGTGGTCAATTTGGGCGACGTGATCGAGGACGAGTCGCGCGCGACCGATCTCGAACACTATGGGCGGTTCGTGGCGATCTTGTCCAAGCTGAAGAGCCCCGTGTTGCACGTGGCCGGCAATCACGACCAAGTGAACCTGAGCGACGACGATCTGCGTGCGCTCTGGGGGCACCAGGGTGAGCTTCACTACAGCCGCGACGTGGGCGGCGTGCACTTCAGCGTGCTGCGCACGATCGAGGTCACGGACGTCGCGATTCATTTGCCCGAAGCGCAAATCGAATGGCTGCGCGCGGATCTGGCGCAGACTTCGTTGCCCAGCGTCGTCCTGATGCATCATCCCGCGAGCGAGATGCGGCTCGACGGCAATCGCTGGTTCGAGAAGCGGCCCAACGTGTGCCGTGTCGCCGAGCGGCGCGCCTTTCAGCAGGTCGTCACTGAGGCCCCGCGCGTGGTCGCGGTGTTCAACGGGCACGTGCATTGGAACCACTTCGACGTGATCTCTGGTGTCCCCTACATCACCCTGCAAAGCTTGGTGGAGAACCTGGATGACGACGCGCCGGGGCGCGCGGCGGCGGCGCACGCCGTCGTGGATCTCGACGAACGGCGACTCGTCGTGCGCGTCGCGGGCGCGGAGCCCGTGCGCTATCAGGTAGAACTCAGAGGCCGCGGCTGAGGCTCGAGCGATTTCGGCGGCGCCTCTTTTTGGTGCCAAACAAACGCGACCGCCAAAGCGCTGAGCAACGAGATCCACTGCGATGTAGACAGCGTCACCGGGTTGCCCGCGGAGTGAAGTGGTGGCCGTAGCAGCAGGAATGCGCCCAGCGCGAGCAGCACGCCGAACGCGATCGCCAAACGACGAAGCCAGAGCCGCGTGATGCTCTGGGCTGGTCCGTACGCGAACGCCGCCGCGAAGATCAAGAGCAACGCCGGCACGAGCAGCGGCTCGGGCAACGCGGGACCGAAGCTGCCGCGCTCGTTGTCGTCGCGCACGAGCTCCAAACAGAAGCGCAGATAGCCGTAGCCGAAGGTGAAGGCGAAGAACGATTCTCCGGAAAAACGCCGCGCTTTTCCGAGCCGCCAAAGCATGAGCAAGAGCAACCCGCCCGCCAGGGCTTCGTACAGCTCGGTCGGGTGCACGGGCAATGAAGTCGGCGAGCTCACGGACAAGCCGCGGGTGTCGACGTGTTGAAGCCAAGCCGGCGAACCCGCGCCATCCAGCACGTCACTCGGCCAACGGGGAAATGTGCCCAAGCGCTTGAGCCAGGCCGGGGCGGCGGCGGAAAGCGGCTTGCCGAAGTCACAGCCGAACAAGTAACAACCGATGCGCGTGAGCAAGAGCCCGCTCGCGAGGCTAGGCACGGCCACGTCTGCCCAAGGCAAAAGCGCCACGCCGCGGCGGCGCAGGTACCAAAGGGAGCCCACGAAACCGCCCACGAAACCGCCGTAAGCGACCAGCCCACCACGGCGCACCGCGAGCACGTCCCACAGATCGCGGAACTCGTGCCAATTGGTGAGCACATACAGAACGCGCGAGCCGACCAGCGCAGCAATCGCGGTGACGAAATAGCAGTTCGCGAGCAGCTCGCGCGGCAGGCCGTTTCGAACCCCGAGCTCGAGCGTGAGGAACCAACCCACCACGATCGACGCACACAGCATCGCCCCGTAACTGTAAATGGGCAGTGATTCGAGGGCGAAGCGCTGGCCGCGAAAAAGAAATCCGCCGACCAAGCCGCTGACCAGCGCAAGCACCCCGATCACGAGCAGGTCGAGCGCGCGCTTGCGCTGAGCAAAGATCGCCAATAAAAATCCCAGGCCTGCCAGCGTAAATAGGGTCGGCCCGAGCGGCAGTGTCCAGGCGGGAAGCGGGATTTTGAACAGGACCGGATGCATGTTCGTCGTGGGGCGCGGTCGCTCGTGAGATGGCCGTGGTAGCATGGCGCGCTGTGCGACTCAGGGTCTTGGCGTTTTTCTCAGTGATTGCCGCGAGCGCTGCGACAGCTTGCGTGCCGGATGAACGCCCGAACTCGTCGGCACCATCCGCAAGCGCCCGGATGGCCGCGAACCCGCCGCCGCGCACCGCCCGGACCGCAGGGGCCAAGGCGCAGCCCGGCCCGCAAATCGAAGAGCGCTTCGTCGATACCTTCGAGCGCGGTGAGCCGGGGCCGGATTGGAACGTCACCGGCTCGGGTTGGTCGGTCAAGGAGGGCCGCCTGTGTGTGAGTAGCGCACACAACCACCCGGCTTGGCTGCGCCGGCGCCTACCAACGAACGCGCGCATCGAATTCGAGGCCACCAGTGCGTCGCCCGAGGGCGATCTCAAAGTCGAGGTGTGGGGCGACGGCCTGAGCGCCGCGACCGGAAATTCCTACACCAACGCCTCGAGCTACTTGGTCATCTTCGGGGGCTGGAAGAATTCCCTACACGTCTTGGCGCGGCTCGATGAGCACGGCGCGGACCGCAAGGCCCTGCATGTCGAACCAGGCGAAACCGACCCGCGTGCCCAGCCCGTGCTTCCGGATCGCGCTTACCGCTTCAAAATAGAGCGAACTGACGGCAAAACCGTCCGTTACTTCGTGGACGAGATCGAGATCTTGAGCTTCAAAGACCCAAGCCCGCTGCTCGGCGAGGGTCATGAACACTTCGCGTTCAACGACTGGCAAGTCCCAGCCTGCTTCGACAATCTCACCATCACCCCCCTGAAGAGCTGATCGAGTGGAGAACGCTGAGCTCGAAGTCGCGCTGGAGGAGCTCGAGACTCGCCTCGAGCGTCTGCGCGCGCTGTACGAGCAGTACTTCATGGGCATCGAGCGGATCGAACCCGCGATCCCGCGCAAGGACATCGATCGCAGGATCTACGTGCTCCGGCGCGAGAAGATCCGGAACACGGCCAAGCGCTTCAAGCTGCAAACGATCATCTCGCGCTACAACACGTTCCAGCAGTATTGGCAGCGCATCTGCCGCGAGATCGAGCAAGGCACCTACAAGCGCCATGTGATCAAAGCCGAGCGCATCGCGCCCGGCCAAATCCTGACCATTGCCGCTCGTAAGCGCTTGGGGCGAGCCGCCCTGCAAGCGATGGAACCCGAAGAAGGCGGCGCGCCGGAGGCCGGCCCCGCAAGCGTGCCGCCCAGCTCGCGCCCGAGCACGTTGCCCAGTTCGCGGCCCAGCGCGCACCCCAGCGGTCGGCCCGCGATCCCCCTTCCACTGCAACGCTTGGCTCCTCCGCCCAAGCCGATGCCTCCGCCCAAGCCCGGCGCTCGCCCCGCTCCTTCTCCAGCCGCGGATGTGCCCGCCGCGGCAGCACCCACCCCTCCGGCCCGGCCCGCTCGTCCGCCTGCGCCGAGTGCGCCCGCTGCGCCCTCCGCCCCAGCGGCTTCCGCGGCTGCGGCTGTTCCGCCGAAGCCGGCTCGCCCGGTGAGCGATCGTCCTCGGCCCGCCTTCGAGAGCCTCGATCTGGATATGGACTTTTTGGGCGACTGGGATCCCGCCAAAGCCGCCGCCAAGAGCTCCGCGGCCAAGCGCGTCCCCGAAGCTCCCGCGCGTCCCTTCGGCAAGCCGCTCTCGCGCCCCATGAACACTCCGCCGACCCCCAGCGTCGGAGCAACGCCACAGCGCGCCGCACCGCCCAAGCCCGCGCCGGTCGTGGCTCCCGCCGCACGGGTTCCGTCCGTGCCACCCAAGCCGGTCACGATCCCGCCTCGCCCAATGCCGGCGCGAGCCGCCAGCAAACCGCTCGGGGCCCACCCCGCGCCCCCGCCCGCCGCCGCTCGGCCGCTCGCCCCCATCATTCCGGGAACCACGACCACGCCCGCAAAGCCGGCCGCCGCAAAGCCGGCCGCAACGCCCGCCGCCGCGCCAGCTCCTGTCGACGAGCGCGTGCGCGAGCTGCATGCGCGGTTGGTCGAAGCCAAGCGCCAGACTCAAGATGGCGCCGCGGTCAGCATGGAGGGCTTGGCAAAGTCGATGAAGGCCACCGAAGCCAAGCTGCGTGAGCAGCACAAGAACCGAAAAATCGACTTCGACGTCGTGATCAAGGACGGCAAAGCCGTCCTCAAGCCGATCGTCCGTTAAGTCCGAGTTCGGGCTGCTACCCACGGGGCGATTGTGGGCGGAGGGCCCACATCGACACCGCTCAATTCACGGGGCTGCTGCGATCGCTCTGACGCTGCACCGAGGAGCGCGGCCCCTCGACGTACACATCGTTTTCGCAGAAAACGATCGTGCACGCGCTGTTGCCGGCCTCGCGCATGCGCGCGCACAGCTCGGACAACTCCGCGTCGGAATCCACCACATCCCCCTCGACGGGCTGGCGAGTGGACTGATCGTAGCGACAGTTATCGATTGCTACCCAACGACCTTTGAATTCATTCGACCTACAGAACTCAGGCCAGGTCATCCGTGTCGACATGCTTGGGGGTCTTACTTTCACTGAGTACTTCCCTCGCGGGAGAACTCCCCTCTGCTTCGAACTCGTCACTTGGCGCTGCGCCAAACGTCACCGGGACGCCTCAGCATCTAAATACGTCTGACCGCAGTCGTCAAGCTGACGGCAAAAGTGCAGTCCGGCCTCAGCACCGCTCGCTTCAAGTACCTGGAATAGCTTGCAAATCTATTTGCAGCTAGATCCAGTCAGAGCGGAACCAAGTCGCGGGCTCGAAGCACCCATGCCTTGGGCCCCGGCGATGATCGCCTTGGCCAACCCGCAGTTGCCGTTGAGCGCGGCGCTCCTCGCCGCGGCCGGAGCGTTATTGCGAGCCGCCTGTGAGCACTGCTGCTTCTTGGCGGAGTCGTCGCAGCGCGAGAAGTTGGCGGCGGCCGCGGACGCGTTCCCCGCGCTGGCCGCGGCGATGCACGCATCACAGGCCTTCGCGCCGGTCGCGGGGGCCGGCGTGGCCGGCTTCGTGCCGCCGCCGGTGTTGGTCGCGGAAGTCTTCACCGGCTCGACCGGCGGGACCGTGGCGCTCGGCGCGGCGGTCTCGGCCGTGACCGGCGGGGTCGGAGCCGCGGTCGCGAGCGGTTCGATGACGGCCGTGGTTCCGGGCGGCGACGCGGTCGGAGCCGCCGTCCCGAGCGGGATAATCTCGGCGTCGTCATTCTTCTTGTCGCCGAGCGAACGGGCGGCGAGCACGGCGATCGAAACCAGCAAAATGGCGCCCACCGCCCCCAGGCCGATCACCAAACCTTTGCCGCCGCCCTTGTTGGCGCGACCGCTGGTCATGGGCGGGGGCGGAAACCCTGCCGCTACCGGCGGCCCGCCGCCGCCCAGGTTCGGCGAGCTCATCATCACGGGAGCGGGTGGAGAGAAATCAGGCACCTGCGCCATGGCCGCGGTGCCCGTCGAACCGCCCACGTCCGGGTGCGATTCCACGGTCACGCGACCGCCGTCCGAGAGCATCGTGAAATACTCGCGCGCGGTCGGTTCGCGATCCTCTTTGTTCTTGGACAGCGCCTGCAAGATCGCCTTGCGCATGCCATCCGGGATGTTCTTCGAGGGCGCCGAAACCTCGAACGGGATCGGCTGCACGCTCATGTGCTGCGTGGCCCATTGCCAAGGCGTGTCGGCGTCGAACGGCAAACGACCGGCGAGCATTTCGTACGTCATCACGCCCAGCGAGTAGATGTCGCTGCGCGCGTCGAGCGCCTTGCCCGTGAATTGCTCGGGGCTCATGTACGGCGGGGTGCCGAGCACCATGCCCTGCTGGGTGAGCTTCTGCTCCTTCTGCGCGTCCGCCGATTCGGTGCGAGCCGCGATGCCGAAATCGAGCAACTTCACGAAATCCGTCTCGCCGGCGCGATCGGTCAAGATCACGTTGTCCGGCTTCAGATCGCGATGAATGATGCCCTGCATGTGGGCTTCGTCGAGAGCGCCGCAGACCTGGCGCATGATCTTGATCGTGCGCTCGACGGACAGCGGGCCATGCGTGAGCACGTCCGCGAGCGGCTTGCCCGCCACGAACTCCATCGCGATGTACAACGTGCCGTCGGCAGTGGAGCCGAAGTCGTAAAACTTGATCGTGTTCGGGTGCTCGAGCTGGGCGACCGTGCCGCACTCACGATGAAAGCGCGCGATGACCGACGGGTCCTTCGACAAGTGGGCGTGCAAGGTCTTGATCGCGACCTTGCGCACGGTCGAGCCCATCTGCTGCTCGCCGACGTACACGATGCCCATGCCGCCTTCGCCGAGCACACCCGTGACGCGGTAGCGTCCGCCGATCAGTTGACCGATCAGCGGATCCGCGCCGGCCTCTGCGAGCGTCGGCATCAGCGCTCCACAGTTTGCGCAGAAGCGAGCGCCGTCGATGTTCTGGTGCTGGCAAGCTTCACATTTCATCGGAATGACAGGGGTATCCGATGTGGCCCGAGAACGCTAGCCAGGCGCGAGACAGCCGCCGCGCGCGTTACTTGCCGGTGGGGTTTTTTGGGGCGCTCTTCTGGGGCGGTGACGGCGTGGTGGCGGACGCGGACGGCGCCACCACTGGCGCACTCGCCGACGCAGCCGGTGTAGGTGCGCTCGGCTCGCGGCCCGGTGGCCAGGGCAATTCTTGGACTTTTTCCGTCGCGCGATCGACGAGCAGCAAGCGCGTCGCGCGCGGGCTCGCGGGTACCGACACGCGAATGCGCGCGATCGCGTTGGGCACCATGCTGGGCGCGTCGTGCAACGGTCGGCGCTTCACCCCCGGCGTTTCCTCGGCTCCGATCAGCGGAAAGTCGAAACGCACGCGATCGATCAATTCGCGACCAATCCAGAGCTCGAGCGCAAAGCGACCCATGCGGCGCGGAGTCGAAATCGGCTTGGGCAAGATCTGCTTTTCGACGAGCTCCACGCTCGGCGCGCCGTTTTGAAACAAGAGCTGGTACTGCCATTGCTCGGCCATCGACAGCGGCTGGGGATCGGGCGCAGAGCCAGACAATGGTGGCGGTGCCGCCTCGGGGGCGGGTGGCGGCAACGGCGCGCGCGCTCCGCCATCGGCGTCGAGCGGCGCGTCCGTGCCCTCACCCTTGCCCTCCGCGACGTGATGGGGAACCACGAACGCGGGATGCCCGGGGTCGACGGTCGCGTAGTGCCCTCCCGCGCAGGCGGCGAGGACACACAGAACGATACTGGCGCGGGCGAGCTTCACCGCGCCTCTATAGCATTGCTCGATAGCAGCGCATTGTGCCCCGCTCAGTGCGCCTCGGCGTCGATCCGTTGCAGCGCGTCGGCGAAAGCCGGCACGTGCGCCGTCTAACGATGATGCTGGGGGCAGTCGCACGTGCTATCCGGCCGCCACGCATGGCGGAACGACGGAGTGATTGGCAGCTTTACGGGCTTGGGGCGGCGGCGCTGCTCACCGGCACGCTGCTGTTCTGGCTTTCACTGCACTGCGACGCTTTGGATTGGTACATCTCGGAGACTCACGCGGACGTCATCTACACCGGGCTCCGTCAGTTCGGTGAGTTTCCGTATTTCTCGTTCGTCTTCAACGGCGGCACGTATTTTCTTCAAGATGGGCAGAGCAATCTCTTCTCCCCCGCGGTACCGCTGATTCTGCTCGCCGGCCCAAGCATCGGCTTGCGCCTGATGGAGGGCCTATGGGGCGTAATCGGCGTGTACGCCTTCGTGGGTTGGATGAGGCGACGAGTGAGTTTCGAGGCTGCGCTGGTCGGCGGCGTCGCCAGCACCACGGGGCTCGGCGTGCTTTGGCGGGTCGCGGTAGGCAATGACATGTTTCTCTGGCACCTCGGCCTACCACTCTTACTGTGGGCCGCAGATCGTGTGCTGAGCGAGCGCACATTGAACAGTGCGCTCTGGTTCGCGCTTGGCTTGGGTGCGCTGATGCTCGGGCCGACGTTCTGCTCGTTCACCTATCTGTTCATTCCGGTCGTGCCGCTGTACGTGCTCGTGGAACTTTCGTTTCAGCGCTCGGGCAGACGAGAACTCGGCAAAATCTCCAGCTTGTTCGCGCTTGCCTGCGCGCTTGCTCTGCTCATGAACAGCATCAAGCTCGCGGCTTGGCTCACGTTCCCCATGCAACGGCCCGTCGGCGACTTTGGCGTGTTGCCGTTGTGGTCGAGCATCCAGCAGCTCTTCGATTACTCGCGTGTGCAAAATGTATCCGTGGCCGCGGCCCGATATGCTGGCAAACTGGGCGGCGCGGCTCAGCGTGGTTGGGGGGTATGGGAATCGTCCACCGCCCTCCCGCCGGTTGCTACGCTTTTCGCGGCGCTCGGTCTGGTCACGGTTCCGCTCTCGAAACACAATCGACGACTCGGTGTGTTTGCGGTGCTCGCTCTGCTGCTGGGTCTCGTGTTCACGAGTTGGGCGCCGGCCTGGGAGGCGTTTCGGCGACTGAACGGAGGGAATTTTCGAGTTGCTCAGCGTTGCCTCGGCATGTCGTCATTTGCCGTATCGGTGTTCGCTAGCCTGGGTGCCGAGTTCCTATTCGGCCGTTGGAGGCGCGCCGCGCGACCATTGGCGCTCGGCGTAGTGGCCGCGATGCTCGGTTGCGTGATCTGGTGGACGCACAGCGCGAGTCGAACCGATGACGGCGTCGTCGAGACGCCAATGAACCCGATTGAGGTGTTCGCCGAGGAGCGCTCCGCAGCTTCGAAAGTGCGTTCATTCGACACATTGCGCAGCTACCGGGGGCAACGCGACATCTTGACTGGCACGGGCTACACCGATGGCTTCTCGGTGGTCGGCAGCGAGTATCGCCCCAAGCTATGGGCGTCGCGCCGCGTACTACCGGTCCTATACGACGGTCACGCGAACGCAAACGTCGGAGCCGTGGAGCAGAGTCAAATCTCGACTGAACACTTGCGGATCAAGATTCGCACGTTGCCGCCGCACAGTCGCACCTTCTTGCGCATCCAAGAACCCAACTACGGACTCGCGGTAACGACCACCCCGGCGAACGCCCAAGTCAACGTACGATCGTCGGGAGACTTGCTCTTGGTTGAGAATCCGACGGCCCAAACCGTTGATCGAGCCGTGCTGCGCGCGCGCTTTCCGATCTCGTTCATGTGGCCCATCGTCTCGGGGGTCGCTCTCGTTGCGACGATCGCTGGCCTTTGCTGGTTTGCACACGTGCGGCGTCTTTCTGCTGACAAACCCAATCGCGCCTGAATCTACGAGAGCAAGCCTTCCCGTTCGCGGCGCCCAAGTACGGCTAATCTTGCTGGTCGGAGGCTGCGGTTCGAGGTGCCGTGGACACGGTAGCAGGCAGTGCCACCCGTCGCGCTTCCTCGAGCGCCGCCGCGTCACCCGCGAAAGCGCGCCAAATATCGAGCAAAAATGCGGGCGTGGGGGATTCGATCCGAAACGGTGCGGAGAGCGGCAGCTCGACCCAGGCGGCGTGCAAGGCGATGCGGTCGAGCGCGGTGACCGCGCCGCTGTCGGAAATGAAGCGCGAGGCGCCGCCGTACGCGCGGTCACCCAAAAGCGGCAAGCCATGCGCGGTGCAGTGAACTCGCAGTTGGTGGGTGCGGCCCGTGAGCGGCGCGAGCGCCAGCAAATGCAACGCGCTCGGTGTGGCGCGCACGAGCGTGGCGCTCGCGACCCGCGCGTAGTCGGTATGCGCGGATTCTGGATTGCGCCCCGCGACCGAACGCAAACTGCCCCCCGCCCGGCCAATGCTCTCGGACCAAGCACCAACCCCGCCAACCGCGCACGCCGTATCCGGCGCGCCCAAAGCGCTGGTCGCCAAGCCCAAATAACGACGACGAAAGCGGCCCAGATCGCGCCAACCCTGGACCAGCCGACGCGCGTCCGCGCTCAGGCCAATCGTGACTACGCCGCTCACGCCGGTATCTAGCCGAGAGAGCGCGTGCAGGCGCGCGACGGGCTCGCGCAATTGGGTCGCCAAGCGCGAGAGCAGCGCATCCGTGGTTTTTGCGTCGGGCTCGGTTTGTAAACCCGCGGGTTTATCGACGAATAGCAGCCCGCGGTACTCACCGAGGATGCGCAGCTCGGACGCGGGGATCGGCGCGCGCGAGCCGGTCAACGGAGCTCGGAGGCGGGGACTGCGCCGGTCGCGCGGTGCACGAGCTCGGCCAACACCGGATCGGTCGCCATTTGCTCGCGCAGCGACTGCTTCACGAACTCCAGCTGATCGGGGCTGAGCTTGCCCACCAAGTGACTGGTGGCTTCGCTGACGCGGCCATCCAAATATTGATCGAGCGAAAGCTCACCGCGCTGCAGGCTGGAAAGCGCTGCGCTCACTTTGCCGCCGGCCGCCGCCGGTGCCCCCGCGTCCACCGTGAACGGTTCTGTTGCGCGCACGCCTTCTTTGCTTGCTGCGCCACCCACGCCGCCGATGCCTGCGCCCGGAGGCTTGCCAATGCCGTCGATACTCATGGCCAAATCCTCAACTGGTTCCTAGCCGCGACAATCGTTCACGAACCCTAGCATGGCTCGCTCAGACGGGCGCGAGCCCGCGAAGCGAGCCGCCAGGGGCTCCGAACAGCTGCTCAGCGAATGTTGCCAATGGCGTTCTTCATCGTATCGTGACGGGCTTTGAGCACGTTCGAAACGGCGGAATATCCACGGCTTTCAGCGCTGATCTGCTCCTGCAATTTGAGGTAATACAAATTCTGATCGGCGTCTTGAGACATCACTTGCTGGATGCTCGGATCGCCGGCCCCGACGCTGCCGCTCAGGCCGCTACCGCTCAGGCCACTGCCCGCCACGCCGCTGCCGAGCCCGGATGTTGCGGTACCGGTGGACCCCTCTGCGCGATTGAGCGAGCCGGTCGGACCGTATGGGTTCCCGGCGGACAAGCCGGGCGCGATGCCCGAACCGCCGGGCCGCATGGCAGCGGCCAAGATGCTGCCCCCCGGCAGATGAGTGACCGCCGCTTCAGCGCCGTTCACGATCGCGGCGGAGCTCGCGTTCATCACTTGTTGAAAGGGGCGAGCGGGCTCTGGGGTGACCCGCGGCGCGGTCGTGGTGGGGTAAACGCCTGTCGGCGGGCCGCCGACACCTACACGAGTAGTCATCTGTAAAATCTCCTTGTTTCGGGCGCAATTGCCTACGCCCTTCCTGTTCGGCACGGCAGCGGCGCGGGTTGCTCGAAAAAAGTAGAACCGGTCAGAAGAGGGACGAGCGACCGGGCCCGAACGCGGCCGCTCAGAAATGGCCGTCGACGCCGATCCCAAAGCCCGTCGCGCCCACCGCGCGCGGCGAAATGCGAACCTTGGCGGCCAGATCGGTGCGCACGAGTTCATCGCGACCACTGGCGAGGCCCGCGACGAACAGCACCGCGCCGGTGGCCTGCACCACCGCGTCACCGGACAAGATGGCGATCGTTTGCACTTCGCTGAATGCGCCGCTCACGCACTTGTTGGCAAGCAGCGGATCATTGGCACAATGGTAGCTGCGCGCGCCGATCGCGGCCCAGGGCCCAACCACCGGTACGAGCAGCCAGCCCGCACCATTTTCGAAGTTGGCGCTCGCCCCGAGGATGACCGCGGTGCCGTAGGCGATCACCAACGAAGCCAAACCGCCGCCGATCAAGCCATTGGCAGAGCGATGCTCGACGCGATAGCCGGGTGGAATGGGCAGGCCGGTGCGATACGGGAGCAGCGCGGGATAGAAGCCGGATGCGAAATTGGGCGGCGGCAATTGCGGCGCGCTGTCCGCGGCGGGGTAACGGCGATCCGGAGTCGTACTCGGCGGCAGTGTCGCTGCGCGCGGCGGCGATGGCGGTTGTGCCGCTGTAGGCGGCGCAGCGGGCACAGCGGGCGCGGGGGTCGGTGCGGGCGCTGCGGGCGCGGGCGCCGCGGGCGCGGGCGTGCTGACGGGAGCGGGGAAGCTGGCGGTGGATTGCGCCAGCGACTCGCTCGTAAACGACAGCAACGACAGGAACAGCCCCAGGCAGACACCTCGAGCGCACCATCCCCCAAACCCACGTCCGGACATCGCCTCAAGGACTAGCAGGTGCCGAGCGCCGAGGCCAGGCGCGGAAAACGATCAGCGAACCAGCACTGACCACGCGGGTACCGTGATCAGCGAGAGGATCAGCCCCCAACTCACGAACGCAGCGGCCAGCTCAGTTGCCACACCATAGGCCATCATCAGCGCGCCTGCGGTGATCATGGTCGGCATGGCGGATTCGAGGACCGCGACTTTGAACACCATGCCCTGCGCTCCCAGCGCACGCGCGAGTGCCCAGCCGATGCATGGAAAAATGAACAGCTTGAGCGCGAGGCCGAGCCCGAAAACACGCGCCGGGCGCGGCGGGGTAAAGCGTAATTTCAGGCCCACCGCGAACATGGCGAGGGGCACCAGCGGCGCGGCAGCGGCGCTCAACACGGGCTCCAGTGCGGCCGGATGCGGCAGCGGCAGGAGCGCGAGGATCAGCGCCATGAACGGGGGGAATAGGATCACGCGGCGCGCCAGCTCGGACGGTGTGGCGCGCGTGCCACCGCTCACTTTGGCGAGCGCGAGCGGGGCTACGGTGCTGAGCAGCAAGAACGAACCGAGTTGGTCGTACACGGCGGCAAACGGCAGTGAGCTTTCGCCGAGCAGACCGCTGCACAGCGGGAAGCCGAGAAACGAAGTATTGCCGAGGGCGGTGGCCAGGAATAATGCGGTGCTGCTGCTCTGATCCAAAGCCAAGAAGCGCTGCGCGAGGCGCGAGATCACGTAGGCGAGGCCCGCCATCACCCAGGGCACCACGACCAACACCGCGAGCGCCGGGTTGACCGTCATCTTCGGTACCAGGCGCAGCACCGTGGCCGGCACGCAGATGTCGATCACGAAGCGATTCAGAACGTCCGCGGCGTTCTCGGGCATGCGGCCCAGCCGGCGCGCGAGGTAGCCGGCGAGCAGCAGAGCACAGACAATCGAGAGCGCCGAGGCCATGGCGGCCGAGCTTAACCGAGAGCGCGGTTCAAATGCCGAACCAGTCCGTCGGCGGCAGCGTCCTCGTGCCCGATCGCAGCTCGAAGTACAGGCGCGCGCTGCCGTCGGTGTTTCCGACGGTGCCGAGGCGCGTCCCCGAGGACAAGTCGTCGCCGACCTTGACGTCGATCGAACCGAGGTTCGCGCTGACCGTGTAGTAACCACCGCCGTGGTCGAGGATCACGGTGCGACCGTACGCGGCGTACGAATCGGCAAACGCGACGCGGCCGGCTTGTACGGCGCGCACCACCGAACCGGCGGGAGCGAACATTTCCAGGCCTGGACCTTCGGAGCCCGCGCGCTGCGCGCTGCGGATTTCGCTGCGACCCGTGATCGGAAAGGGTAAGCGCCCTTTGAGGCTGGCAAAGCCGCCCACTGCGGGCGCCGAATCCGCCGGGCCCACGCCCGCGCCGTAAACGGCGGTGTGCGCCGAGCCCATGCCGCCCGCGAACGCGCGCGTGAATGCGCTCTCGCGGTCTTGTTCGGAGAGCAGCGCGGTCTGGGCGGCGCTCATCGCGCGCACTTCGGCGTCCAACGTGGAGCGACGCGTCTCGAGGTCCAACAATTGCCGACCGAGTGCGACGCGGCGCGCGCTGAGCTCGCGTTCGAGCTTCAAATCGCGACCGATCGCGTTGCGCAAACGCTCGAGGCGCACGGCGTGTTCGACCAATGAGTCGAAGCCGCCACCCACCGGCAATAGTCCGGCCTTGGCCAAGCGCACATAGACACGTCCGCGGCTGATCGTGCGCGCGTGCGCGGCGTCCGACTCTTTGCCGAGTCGCTCGAGTTCGGCTTTGCCGGCGGAGGTCTGGCGGGTGAGCTCGCTGAGCCGGCGTTCGGCATCACCGCCGAGATCGCGCTTGGCGGCGGCGGCGGGCAGCGCGGGTTCGGCGGCCTCCGAGGGATCGGTTTGATCGTCGACGCGGGGTGCGTCCGCGGGCGCGCTGAGCGCAGCGGCGCTGACCGCAAGCGCGAGCACGCCCAGAAACGGGCTGAGCCGCCGGCCCTTCATGCGTTGAGCAGCCTTCGAACGCTGAGCAGCGCGGCGATCGCGCCGAGCGCAGCACCGGAGACGATCAACGCCAGCGCTACCGTCCAGGGCAAAAACGAGGGCGTCATGCCAATCAGAGTGGCGAAACTGGCATCGAAGTGACTTTGCACGATGGCAAACAGGCTGCCCAAGAGCGCGAGCGCGAGCGTCGCACCGAGAGCGCCTTGCACTGCGCCCTCCACGACGTACGGGCGACGCACGTAGTCGTCGGTCGCGCCCACCAGCTTCAACACTTCGACTTCGATGCGCCGTCGCTGCAACGCGAGCCGAATCGTGGACGAAACCACGCTGATCACCGCGACCAGCACCACCAACGCGAGCAAGCCCGAAGCCGTCACACCACCGGCCAAGAGCGAAGCCAAGCGATCGCTCCACGCGGCGTACGTCTCGACGCGATCGACCGCGGGCAGCGCGCCCAGTTGTTGCGCGAGCTTGTCGAGCCGCCCCGCGGCAAACTCGCTCTGCACGCTCACCTCGAGCGACGCAGGGAAAGCCTCGGTCGGCAGCGAGTCGATGATCGGATCATCGCTCTGCCCGGTCATCTCGTGACGCGCATCTTCGCTGGACACGAACTTCACGTCGGTCACGCCATCGCTGGCACGCAGGGCGCGCTCGATGGTCGCGATTTGCTCGCGTTCTGCGCCTTTTTTCAGGTAAACCGAGGCGCGCCCGGTGCTCGACCAGCGGTCGCGCACATGGCTCACGTTGACCACGACGAGCAGCGCCGAAGCCAAGCACACGAAGGCCACCGCGACCGAAAACACGCTCAGGGCGTGTAGCCGCCAATCGTTTTTGGTGCCACGCCACGCTCGTTCGATGGGAGTCATTGTCGACCTTTCACGCCACGCGCCTGCCGACCAATTCCGCAGCATCGTCCAAACCGTTCGGGACGTCGGTAGCTTTGCCTTCGTCGAGCACGACCACGCGCCGTGGCCGCACGTCGAGCAACGAGCGATCGTGGGTCGCAAACAGCACCGTGACACCGGTCTCGTTGATGTCTTCGAGCAAGCCCAAGATATCGACCGCCAATTGCGGATCGAGATTTCCGGTCGGTTCGTCCGCCAACAGAAGCGCTGGCTCGCCCACGATGGCGCGCGCAACCGCGACCCGCTGCTGCTCTCCGCCCGAGAGCACACTGGCCAAATCCGACCCTCGGCCGGCCAACCCCACGCGCTCCAGCACCTCCCCCACGCGAGTGCGGATCACCCGCTGTGGCAGGCCGAGCACCTCGAGCGGCAGGGCCACGTTGTCCAGCACGCTCCAGTTCTTCACCAGCTTGAAGTCCTGGAAAATAATCCCAATATTGCGGCGCAAAAACGGGATCGAGCCGTCCGTGAGGCGGCCGATTTCGCGCCCCAAAAACAGAATCCGCCCCGCGTCCACGCTCTCGGCGGCATACAGAAGGCGGAGCAAGGTGCTCTTTCCCGCGCCCGAGGGGCCGGTGATGAACACGAATTCGCCGCGCGCAATTTCGAGCTGCAGCCCGCGCAATACCGGGCAATCCGCGCGATACGCCTTGTGCACGCCTTCGAACGTCAAAACCGGTCGATTCGACGCCGTGGGATCGAAGCGGCTGCCCTCGCGCAACGCCGAACGAAAGGCGCGACTTTTTCCGCCGAATTCCATCGGCTCGTGGTTAACAGGGAGCTTGGTGAAGGCACAACTTTTCGGCACACTCCAGGACGAGGTCACTTGAAAGTCGGCTACTTCGGCCTGCCGCTGGGAGCGCATTTACTACTGAGGGACGGGCACGAGCTCGATCCCTGTGTGCTCTCGCCCCTATCCGCTCCGGGTCGGCGACGCGTTGCCCGTCAGATCCCGCCCCACTCCTTACTGGACGCGCTCGGGGAACCACGGGCAGCTTTCAACTCGCAGATCGAGCGCGCGCTGGCCCGCGCCCGGCCGACCTTGATCGTGAGCTGGTTCTGGACGCGGCTCTTACCCGCCGCCTGGCTGAATGCCGCCCACCACGGCGGTATTGGCGTGCATCCCTCGCTTTTGCCCCGGCACCGCGGCCCCAATCCATATTTTTGGAGCATCGACAGCGGCGACCGTGAAGCGGGCGTGACCTTGCACACCTTGGCTCCAGAGTACGACACTGGCACCATGCTGCTCCAGCGTGCGATCCCGGTCGGCGAGCGCAACTCATGGCAGCTGGCGCGCGCCCTCGATCGCCCCTCGCTGGCTCTGTTGAGGGAGGGGGTGGGGCGCTTCGCGCGCTCCCATCCTCCCACGCCGACCGCACAGGACGAGCAAGCTGCCACGTGGGCACCCGAGCCGACCGGCCGGGAGCTCAGCGTGGATTGGACGTGGGCGACGGAGCGCGTTTTGCGGCGAATTCGCGCCATTTCGCCGGTGCCCGGCTTGGCCGTAGAGGTCGAAGAGCTACGCTTCTTCGTAACTCGGGCGAAACCAGCCACCGATTTCGTGCATGCGTTGGAGCCGGGTGAGGCAGCCGTGATGGGCCAGCCGGGCACACTCGTGATCCGCACCGGGGACGGCGCCATTGCCGTCGAGCGCGCACTCTTGGACGACAGCGACGCGCACAGGGAAGACGACGATCCGAACGCAGAACCGAGCGAGCTCGATCGCCACGCGCTGGCCGAAGCCGTCGCGCTGCGTGTGGGTCGGGTGACTCCTTCTTAGCGAAGTCTTCGGCACAGGATCGAGCACTTGGAATCGCGACCCCCGATGATAGACTCAAACGCTCTGGAGGAGTTTGGATGTCCGATCCCGTTTCGGCAGCCCGTGCTGCGCGTGAAAATCTTGCTCGCGGTCTGGGTGCGCTACAGAGCCCGGGTGTCCCCCCGCAGTTGATGTCCGTAGCCGAACCGGTCGCGCACGCCATGAGCGCGCTGCACCGGATCGAGGCGAGCCATGGCGCTGCCGCTGGAGAAGCCGGCACTGCCGCGCTGGCCGCCACGCGCCAGGCGCTGGCCACGCTGCAACAGAGCGCAGGTCAGCACCCCGCGGTCGATCACGCGCTGGAGGCGATCGCCGGCTCCCTTGGCTTGATCCACCAACTCTCGCAAGCCGCGCAAGCACCCGCCGTGTCGCCGTTCGCGGGCACGATGGTGGCTGGAAATCCGGCACAAGCGTATCCGCCGCAACCGCCGCAAAACGCGGGACCAGCCACGCAACCGTCGCAGGCTATGGGGTATCAGCCTCGGCCGGAAGCGCCGCCCCAAGTGGCTTACGCGCAACCGCCGGTGCCGCAGGCGCCCCCCCAAGCTTGGCCAGCGCAAGCGGCAGCGCCCGCCGCGCCCGCCTATCAGCCGCCCGCGGCACCCGCGTACCAACCGCCAGCTCCGGCATACCAAGCCGCACCGGCACCCGCCGCCGCGCCCGCCGTGCCCGCCGCACCCGCCGCCGTGCCCCCCGGCACGCTGCGCTTGGAAGCCGAACTCGGCGCTCACAGCGGTACGAATTTCTACAAAGGCCTGAGCGGCAACGACGTCATCGACTCGGGTGGCATCTTCATCGCCACCTACCAGATCCCGCCCATCGGTCAGCCCTTGTCGCTACGCGTATCGATGCCCGGCGGCTACGAGTTCGAAGCGCTCGGCATCGTGCGCTGGACACGCGACACGCCGGACGGTGGCGATGGTAAGCCCGGTTTCGGCGCGCAATTCACGCAAATCACGCCCGAGGGTCGGCAGCTCGTGTATCGCTACGTCAGAAATCGCGAACCGCTGTTTCACGACGATCTGTGAGTCTGGGGACGTGAGAGCGCAATGATAGGCGCTCGCTGGGCCGCGCTTGCCTGCGCTCTTTGGGTGGTTTCGTGGGCAGCGCGGGCGCGCGCGGGGGATCCGTACCTCAATTGGTACACGGTCAAGACGCCGCATTTCCGAGTCCACTATCACAGTGGGCTTGCGGACATCGCGCAGCGCACCGCAAGCAGCGCGGAGTCCGTGTACCAGCGGCTCGTGCCGCAGCTGGGTTGGGCACCCAAGCAAGTCACCGAGATCGTGATCACGGACGACACCGATTCCGCGAACGGCTCCGCCTCGTCCTTGCCCTACAACATCGTGCGCTTGTTCGCGACCGCGCCCGACGACATGTCGCCCCTCGGCGACTACGACAATTGGATCAACGAGCTCGTCACCCACGAGTACACGCACATCCTGCAGATCGACAACACCTCCGGCTTGCCCGCGATCGGCAACGCGATCTTGGGCAAGACCTACGCGCCGAACCAAGCCCAACCGCGCTGGATCTTGGAGGGTCTGGCGGTGGTGATGGAAACCGAGCACACCTCCGGTGGCCGGCTGCGCTCCTCGCAATTCGACATGTTCTTGCGTGCGGACGTGTTCGATCAGCGCTTGGCGCGCCTCGATCAAATCAGCAACCCGGTGCGTCGCTGGCCGGGCGGTAACCTCTGGTACCTATACGGCGCGAATTTCATCGGCTGGATCGTCGATACCTACGGGCCAAACACCTACGCCGCGGTGGCCACGGACTACGGCGCGTCGGTGATCCCCTGGGGCATCAACCGCGCCATCCGCCGCGTGACGGGCCGCACTTACGAGCAATTGTACGACGGTTGGCGCGCGCACCTGGAGCGCAAATACGACGCTCAAAAACAGGCCGTGTTGGCGCGCGGGCTGCGCGAAGGGCGACGCCTGACGCGGCGTGGATTCACGGCCGCGACGCCGGCTTTCATGCCCGCCACTTGTGACCCGGGCAACGCTCGACAGCGCGTCGTCTACGCGCGTGATGACGGCGACACCACCTCCGGGATCTACTCGATCGACCCCGATGCCGCAGATCCAGACCAAAGCGCCCAGCTGATCTCGCGGACGAGCGGGCACGGCGTGTCCGTCGACCGCGATTGTTCGCTGTATTTCGATAACTCTGCGCCCTCCAATCGCTTCTACTATTTCGGCGATCTGTTCCGGCAGCCCGCGAATACGCGCTCGCCAGCCGGCACCGAACGCAACCGCGAGCGCCTCACCGTGGGCGTCCGCGCGAGCGCGCCAGACGTGAGCCCGGACGGGCGCTGGCTCACCTACGTCACCAACCGCGCGGGCACGAGCACGCTACGCATCGCGCACATCGACGCGCAGCACCAACTCGAGGACGAACGCGCGCTCGTGCCCAGCGCCGAAGCCGAACAGGCGTACACCCCGCGCTTTTCGCCCGACGGCCAATCGGTCGCGTACAGCGCGTGGACGCGCGGCGGTTATCGCGACATCCGCATCGCCGATGCCCGGCGCGGCTCGTTCTACGAGGTCACGCACGACCGCGCGATCGACCAACAACCGACTTGGGCGCCCGACGGCAAGACGCTCTATTTCGTGTCGGACAGAACCGGAATCGCCAACGTCTTCGCGTACGAACTCAGCAGCCAAAAGCTCCGCCAAGTGACGAACGTGCTGACCGGCGCGTACATGCCGACGATCTCCAGCGACGGCCGACGCATGGTCTACGTCGGTTACACCTCGCACGGCTTCGACCTGTTCGACCTGCCACTCGAGCCAAACCGTTTCTTGCCCGCACCCGAAGCCGCAGAAGACCGCTGGCCTGGATTCGAACCCAGCATCAGCCACAATTGGCCGATCGAGAGTTACAATCCGCTGCCCACGTTGCGCCCCCACGCGTGGACGGTCGCCTACGGGCCGGGCACCTTCGGCAACGCGTTCACCATCGCCACCGAGGGCGCAGACGCGATCGGTAGACACGCCTTCGACGCCTCGGTGATCATCCCCACCAGCGAAGACGGCGAAATCGGCGCGAGCGCGAACTACTCCTACAATCGCTTGCCCTTCTCGTTCCGAACCGGGGTCTTTCGCTCGGCCGCGCCGCGCAGCGACTACCGCTACGGCGATCAACCGGTCTTCACCACGGAGCACCTCACGGGCGCGACCACCGGCGTCAGCTGGGCCGCCCCCGGCGAATTCGACAGCCAAGGCGTCGCGCTCAGCTACACGATCGCCAATTTCAGCCGCGAGCTGCCGGTTGGCACGCGCGCCAATCCTTACTCGCTCGTGCCCTACACCCCCGATCGCGGCTACTTGGGCGTGCTGCGGCTCGGCTATTCGTACAGCAACGTACAGGGCACCGCCTACGGCATCAGCGGTGAAAAAGGCTTCTCGTTCGGCGTCAGCGTCGACGAGGCCGCAGAGGCGCTCGGCAGCCAAAGCACGCTCACCGCGATCGGCGCCGTCGCCACCGCGTACCAGCTGATGCCGTGGGGTCGCCATCACGTGCTGGCACTGGGCTTGTCCGGCGGCACCTCGACCGGCAGCTACGTGCGACGCGGCCTCTACTCCACCGGCGGCTTCGTCGATGAATCCCTGTACGACAGCTACAACAGCGTGATCCGCCAAAGCCCATTCGTGCTTCGCGGCTATGCCCCCGGCCAATTCATCGGCACCAGCTACAACCTGCTCAACGTCGAATACCGCTTCCCATTGCTGTACGCCGACCGCGGGCTCAGCACCCTGCCCGTCTTCCTGCGCACCCTGAGCGGCGTGCTCTTCTTCGATTACGGCGGCGCCTACAACAAAGTCGACCCCAACGACCTCTTCGACCAATTTCACGGCAGCATCGGTGCCGAACTCTGGGTCGACGCGATCACCGCCTACTTCCTGCAATCCAATCTGCGCCTCGGCATTGCGCACCCGCTCGACCACAACAACCCGAGCATCCAAACCTACGCCGTAATCGTCTCCGGCTTCTGAGCGTCGCCACACGGCGGCGGCGTGGCGTTCGTTCGCGCACGAGTTCGAGCACGAGACGTTACCGGCGAGTCATGGCGAGGCCACGTCACGCCCCTAGGGTCCGGCGGTGGGCGTCCCGCAACTCCGCGGGTCGGGCTCATCCATCGGGAGGTTAGATCATGTTCGCACGGAAGATCAGCAAACGAACCGGAACGCTATCGATACTCGCGCTCGCCGCGAGCTGCTTCGCGCCGGCCCTGGCCAGCGCGGACCACGGTCATGACGATCGTGAAGGTCGCGACGACTACTTCGACACCAACTTTGGCGCCGTCCAAGTCGGCCCGCGCCCCTACTACCTGATCGGCAAAATGAGCCCGAGCCCGCTCAAGCACAAGCTCGAGCAGTGCGCGGAGGGACCGTTCTACAAGTCGAAATTCTCGATTGGTCACCGCGGCGGAGGCACGCTCCAGTTCCCAGAGCACACCAAGGAGAGCCACGAGGCCGGCTCGCGAATGGGCGCCGGAATTCAAGAATGCGACGTCACGTTCACCAAGGACGGCGAGCTCGTTTGTCGCCACGATCAATGTGATCTGCATACGACCACCAACATCCTCGTCACTCCGTTGGCCGCGCAGTGCACGCAGCCGTTCGCTCCCGCGCAGTTCGACGCCACGGGCAAGCTGGTCAAGGCAGCTTCCGCCCTTTGCTGCGCGAGCGATCTGACGGTGGCCGAATTCAAGTCACTCGAAGGCAAGATGGACGCCTCCTTCGCCAGCGCCAAAACCCCGCAAGAGTACCAAAGCGGCACCGCTAATTGGCGTACGGATCTGTACAGCACGGGCGGGACACTGCTGACGCACAAGGAGAGCATTCAGCTCTTGAACTCGCTCGGTAGCGACTTCACACCCGAGTTGAAGGCCCCGAACCCCAAGGCAAAGCTGCAGGCCGCAACCGTGTTCGGCAGCCAAGCCAAGTACGCCCAAGCCATGATCAACGACTACAAAGCGGCGCGCATCTCGCCACGCCGAGTCTGGGCGCAGTCATTCACCAAGGAAGACGTGCTGTACTGGGTCGCGAACGAGCCGAGCTTCGGTCGGCAAGCGGTGTACCTCGACGACGCGGCGGTGCCGGCGGATCTGCCCAGCGCGGTGGAGCTCAAGAGCTACCGCGATCAGGGCATCCGCATCGTGGCTCCGCCAATGTGGGCACTGCTCACCACCAAAAACGGCAAGATCGTTCCTTCCCAATACGCCTGGAACGCGAAGGCCGCGAAGCTCGATCTCATCACTTGGACGCTCGAGCGATCGGGCCGCATCGTGGAGGAAGTGCTGCCGACCAAGGGCACGTCGACCCCGTCGTCCTATTATCAGACCACGCTCGATGCGCTCAGCAACGACGGCGACATCATGGTCACGCTCGACGTGCTCGCCCGCCAGGTTGGCGTCCTCGGCGTGTTCTCCGACTGGTCGGGAACGGTCAGCTACTACGCGAGCTGCATGGGCCTGAACTGACGAGACGCGCATCCGCAGCGCTCCCGGGGTGCGGTCACGTTGACCCACCCGGGATGCACTTTCGCGCTGAGCGACCGAGTTCGAGCTCGAACTCGGTCTCCTGACCTGAAGGGTGTTGATGGTCACGAGTCGCTTCACGGACGGCAAAGCCTTCGGCGTCCGAGCGCGGAACCCTGCGAGAATGCGAGGTGCGATGCGGGAGCGCGATCGCCCCCTTTTGCGACTTTCTTTCCCGAATCGCGGCTCTGCTGCTAGCCACGCCCCATGGCCAAGGCTCTGTTCCCCCTCGTCTGTGCGCTCTCCCTCGGCGCGTGCGTCATGCCGCCTTCGGCTTCGGAGAAGGCGTCGGATGCGGCGCGTGAGCTCAATTTGTCCGCGCGCTTCGGCAACATGGACGTGGCGGCGAAGAAGGCGTCCAGCGAGACACGGGCGGATTTCCTTCAGCGCCACGCGCTGTGGGGCGGAGAGATCCGGATCGTCGACGTCGAAATGGCGGGCATGACCATGCCCGATTCGGATCACGCCGTGTTCGAGATCAGCTACTCGTGGATGCGCAACAACGAGAGCTCGATGCGCAGCACACGCGTGATCCAACACTGGAGCTCGCTCAAGGGTGCGTGGTCCCTCGAGAGCGAGAAGCGGGGCGCGGGCGACATCGGTCTGTTCGGTGAGCACGTCGAAGTGCTGCGGCCAGCTCAGCGCAACGCACAGTTCGCCACTAAAACGATTCGCGAAGACTGAGGACCGAACGCCGCTCGCATTGGGCTCGTTTGCACGAGCCCTCGAGACGACGAAACAGCGAGGCGCAGCGCGTTCGACGACGAACGCGTCGAGCGCCTCAGCGCGCTCAGCCCTTGGACTTCTTGGTCGGCTTGGTCGCTTTACGGGCAGCCTTGGTGGCCTCGGCGCGGCGCGCCAAGCGCTCCTTCTTCTTCTGCTGGCCCTTGCGGCGAGTCATCTTTTCGGAATTGCGGCTGTCGAATCGTCCCATAGTATCTTCCGTATCTTTCTAGGGCGCTGCTGGGTGCCCGGCCCTCGAACTACCCGAGCGCCAAGGGGGTGCCTCGCATACAGTGCTTTTCTCGGCGGGGAAAGTCTTTCGACCGTGGCCCGGGCAAAGGCTCGGCCGACCTGCCCGAAATGACGAACCGCTTCAGCCGCTCGAAGCGTCTTCGAGAGCGCGCTCGCGGTCTCGGACTTCGAGGCGGTAACGGCTATTGACGGTCTCGATATAGAAGACGTCTTTCGCCGCCAGGCGCAGCACGCGCTTTACCGGAGTAGTCACGTATTCGTGCATTCCGTCGGAGAACTCAATCACGACGACGGAGCCTTTGCGCGGCGCGCGAACCAAACGACCCGCGACGGCTCGTGAGCCCCGACCAAGCTTCCGCAGCACGACTTGCACGGTGTTTACTCTAGCAATCTCCCAAAGCGCGTCCACCAGGGTTTCTCCTCATCTCCAAGTTTTCATCGCACCTCGGACCCGCTCTACCTCACGAGAGGTGATGGGGCGTCGGCAGAGTTTCGTCGGAGCTTGAATTTTGAGTGTCGGGATGTGTATGCCCTCGCCGGTGGAAGCGGACAAAGCCGCATTCCTGGCCTTGTTCGGCCGGCAGCGCTCCGGCGAGGTCGGGGCTGTTCAGAACCCGACGGCCGCGGACACTCGCAGGTAAGGACCGGCCAGCGAAAGCGAGCCGAGGTCGACAGGCGCGGGGCGTTGTGGGCCCTGCCCCGCATCCGGCTTCATCTCGAGTGACGTAGAACCCAGGTAGCCGTAGCCGCCCTCGGCGATTGCCCACAGCCGCGGACGGAAGCGGTTCTCGCCGGGGGCCGCGTACAGCTCGACCGCTGCGCCGCCCGCGACGTCGACGCCGTACGACCAATGCCGTGCGTAGCGCGTCACCTCCGCCACACCGTCGTCGAGCGACGCGGAGCTGTGCGCGAACGCCGGCAGCGCTTTCACGAAGAAGTACAGCGGGGGGAGCAAGTGGTAGCGCAGCTCCGGCCCAATGGTGAGCCGATGGACGTCGAGGTCGGTCGCCGAACCGCGCGCGGTCGAGCTGCGCGCCCCGTAGTCCCAGAAGCCCACCGCCGCCAATGAGAAGCGCTGAAACCGAAGCAGTGTTCCTCCCAGACCCAAGCTCACCTGAGTGAGCTCGTCCGAATCCGCGAAAGCATCGAAGCCCGCGTCCGACACTTTGGACACGCGCACGCCGAGTGACGCTTGCAGGTACGGCTGATGCGAAGCCAGTGGTTCAGCCGCGTGCGCGCTCGCGGCGGCCAGCAGAAGTGCGCCCAGCAGCGCCGAAGACAGACCGAATCGCGCGCTCATCACTTCACCCCTCCCAGTTCCAAACCACTATAAAAACGAGCATACGCGGTAGAAGGCGCCAGTGCGTCGAGCACCGTCGCGCCGATCCCGGAGTTCAAATCTCCCGCCAGGTGCAACGCGATGGCAGTCCGCTGCCCGCTGCCACCCTCGATATCGAACACGTTGCTCACTCGGCGTTCGGCGATCAACGACACCGGGTGCAACGTCGCGAAGTCGACGCTCGCGAAGCCGACTTGTCCGGGGTTGTACGCCCAGACGCGCTCTCCGTCCGGTGCCACTTCCAACGACAAGGCGCCGTTGGTCTTCATGGGCGCGCTCTCTCGCGTGTGCAGGTCGAGCACGTAGAACTGCTGGTTCGGAGTCTCCAAGAGCTTGCGGTCGAAGAACGTCTCACCGGGCACATCGATCACGTTCTTGACCGACACGCCGATCTCGGAAGATTCGATGCTGCGAAACAGCGCGCCCGGCGCGCCGCTCAAGTTGAAGTAAGCGATCTTGGTCACGTTCGCGCCGTACAGCAGCGCAACGTCGCCATCCGCGACCGGATTCAGCTCCGCCGTAATCCGGCGAATGCCGGTGAATGCGGCGGGCATTTGCACCGATTGGGTGGTCGCGGTCTCGGGATCCACGAGCACCGCGCTGCTACCGACGAGGGCCACCAAGCGTAACCCTTGCGAGTTGTGCACGAAGTCGATCGCGGCGGGCTGACCGCCCACGTCGACCAAATTGGGAACCACGGAGTAGTCTTCGCCGTCGCTCGTGGGCGCCGCGAGCTGCAGCAAGAGCACGCTGGTGCTGCCCGTCACACGCACGGCAAGGCTCGCCGAATCAGCGTCGTACACGACTTGCGCGGGGCTGGCCGTGCCACCGTTGTCCGTTTTGGGCAAGGGCACGGTGACCGCATCGCGGTCGGGCGCGCCGAGATCGATCAGCACCAGATCCGCGTCGCGTTCGACGAGCAGGAAGCGCCGCGGCTCGCCGCCGGGCACCGCGAGCGGCGCGGTGAACGTGAAGCGCCGGGGGCTACCGCCGAAGCTGAGCAAGGTCTTGGAGCTGAGGGCATCGGCGCCGGTTTGCGCCAAGTTCACGAGCACGAGTTCGTTCAGATTCACGACCACGCCGTCCCCGCCGTACACCACTGCCCACTCGTTCTGCGGGTCGAGCACCAGCTGCTCCATGGGCTCGGTCAGGGTGTACGTGCGCGAGACCTTGGGCGAGCTGCCGCCGTCGATCAGCAGCAACTGCGGGCGCTCGTCGTTGGGCGTGCGCTGCGGTTGCACCCCGCGAGAGAGAGCGAACAGCGTCTTGCGATCGGCCGAAACGCGCGCCGCGGTGAGGGCCTTGCCGAGCCCAATCGATTGGCTGGAGAGCGCGAATGGAGACGGTGAGCTGAGCATCGTGACCCGCCCGAGCGATGCATCCAGCACCGCCACGGAGCCAGTGAGGCCATACGCAGGCATCAGCCCGTCCTGGCTAGCCGCTGGCGTATACGGCGCATCCCAGCTGCTCGGACGTCCGCCACAGGCTAGCGCGAGCGTCCCACACATCAACCAAGCAAGCTTATTCATGATGTCTACTTCCCGTTTCCGAAAACCCAGCGCGATTGAGTCAATGCGCGACGACGCGCGCGGCGATCTCGAAGCCGCTCAACGTTTGAGCGGCACCGGTCTCGAGATCGATGAAGGTGATACGACCCTCGGGATGCTTCTGCGCGACGAAGCCGCGCTTGGCCAAGGCCACGACGCCCGTCGCGCCCGGCAATGGGTCACTGGCCAGAGACACGAAGTTCTGCTCGAGGTTGGCCAGGCCGATCACGTACACGCCGCGAGCCTGACTCTTCGAGTCGTGCACGGTGACGAGCGCCTTGCCCGTGTCTGCATCGGAGAAGGCGATTTCGGCGGGCTCGGCATCCGTGCCGACGATCCGCGGTGAACGCACCGCCTGCGTGGGCACGATGCTAAATAAGCCTTTTTTCGTGCTCCCCGCGGGGGGTGTCTGAAACGTGATCGCGGTCTGCGAGTCCGGCGAGACGTAAATCCCGCGCACCGCGCCTTGCACATCGACGGTGCGAAAGCCGAAGTGATGTTCACCCGGTGCCGTGTCGAGCAGCGTCACGTGACTGCTCGGGACCGCGTTCGCGTACAGCACGGCCAGCTCATCGTTCGGCGCGAGGGTCACGCTGCGCACGATCTCGCCGGGGATCGTCGCGCGGTCGAACTCGGAGGGCGCGGCACCAGGGCTAGGCACGGCGAAGCTCACGACGGCGGGCGGCTTTGCATCGCCGAGGACGGCGGTCGCGAGCTTGCCGTCTGCGCTCAAGTCGAGATCGGTCACGTTCGAGTCGAGCGTCAACACTTGGCGCGCGTCCGAGGCGAGATCGATGATTTCGACATCGGGACTGGCATCGACGCGCACCACGGCGAAGCTGCCATCGGGCGCGATGTTGACGTCCCGCGCGTGCGCGGAGAGCGAGCCCGAACCCACGGGCAGCAATGCGGCGAGCGCAGGGTTTTTGCCCAAATCAATGATACTGATGCCCTCATCGACGACCGCGAAAGCGTGCGCCGAGGCGGCGTCGAACACGACTTGGCTGGGTCGAAAACCGACGCTCAAACGCGTGCTCTCGGGCGGCTTGGCCGCAAGATCGATGACGGTCAGCTCGGAGTAGCCGTTCAACGCATCCGGGGTGCCGCCATCGAGGTGCGCCACGTCCGTCCAAGCGATCGCATACTTTCCGTCCGCGCTCACGGACCACGCATTGGCGCCCGCGTGCGTCGCAATCGAGACCGAGTTGATCTGCGTCGCGGTCGCCTCGAAAAAGCTCGCGTCGTGGCCACCGACGTTGATCACGATCGCGGAATCGGTCCCCGCTTTGCTCGGCACGGCCGCCAAGTAGGTAGGTCCGAAGCCAGCGTTGGTCATCCGCACCGTGAGCGTCTGCGCATCGATCAGGGCGACTCGACCGCTCTCGGGGTTGGCGCTCCAGAGCAGCTTGCCCGTGGCAACCGGCGCCCGGAATGACTGATCTAGCTCCTTTTCCGGTGGCAAAGGCGTATTCGGATCGATCTGCGCCCCGCCAGGCGAACCGTTTGCGGAGCCGGCTGCCGCGTTGCTCCCGTTGCCGGAATCGTTTGGCCGGAAGGCGGCGCCGCCGGTGGCGGAGGAATCGTTGCCGCAACCCGCACCGAAGCCGAGCGCCAGCAACAGTGCAACGAGCGGAACGCGATCACTTACCATTGACGACCTTGGCGGCAATTTCAAAACCGGTGATCGTGCGCGGCACACCGGTCTCGAGGTTGATGAACGTGATGCGACCTTGCGGGTGCGCTTGCGCGATGTAAGCCACACCCGCTTCTGGCACGAGGCCGGTCGCGCCCGGCAAAGGTCGACTCGGCAGCTTCACCGAATCGACCACCAACTCCGGCATGCGCACTACGTAGGCCGAAAAATTGGAATTTCCGTCGCTGACCGTGACCACCGCGCGCGGCGTCTTGCCGCCGCTTTGCGCTACCGCAAACACCGGCGCGTCCGTGGTTTGCACGCGCACCGGCGTCGCGCTGCTGACGGGGATGGCAGCAAACCCCGGCTTTCCACCGCTTTCTCGAGCGTTCAACGATGCGATGGCATACGCGCCGTCCGGCGAAGGGTACACATCCCGCACCACGCCGCGCACGTCGACGGTGCGATAGTCGAGGAAGCTTGCACCCGGCGCGGTCTCCAGCACGGTCAAGTGACTGCTCGCCGAAGCGTTGGTGTAGAGCAACGCCGCGGTGCCCTCGGGCGCGATGTTCACCAAGCCAAACTGTTCGGCGATCGAGATGCTCTCGAAGCTCTTTGGCGCAGTGAAGATGCCGGGGATCGGCAGGATGGCGAGCGTCGAGCGCGGCTCTGCTTGGTTCGCAGTGCCGCCGTTCGCAGTGCCGCCGTTCGCAGTGCCGCCGTTCGCAGTGCCGCCGTTCGCAGTGCCGCCGTTCGCAGTGCCGCCGTTCGCAGTGCCGGCAGAATCGCCGCCTTCGCCGCCCGCGCCGGCTTGATCGGTGGCTTCGCCGTGATCGCCGCCTTCGCCGCCCTCGCCGTCAGGCGGGGGCGGGATCGAGTCGCCCCGCACTACGGCCAAGGCCGACTTCGCGTCGGCGACCAAATCGAGATCCGTGACCGGGCCGGACAAGGTGACCGAGCTCAACGTGCCGGTCGCGAGGTCCACCAAGGTGATGACCGCGCTGCCCTCGTGGCGCACGAAGGCGTAGCTGCCGTCCGGCATGACCGAGACGTCGCGCGAGGACACGTCCTCGTGCAGCGGATCTTCCGACACGGCTTCCTCGCGCAAGACGCGCGGGCCGGACTTGGAAGCCAGATCGATCACGCTGATGCCCGACTTGGCGACCACGTAGGCCTGCTTTTCGGCATCGTCGATGAACACACGCGAAGGCACCAAGCCGACCACCAACCGCGTCGCGACGGGCTGGCTGCCGCGCAGATCGACCACGCTCAGGTCCTGAAAATTCTCGGTCGGATCGACCATCAGGTCGTGCGAATCAGTCCACGCGAGCGCGAATTTGCCAGTCTTGCTGACGGTCCATGCGTTGGCGTTCGCCTGCAGCGGGATCGGCCCAATTGCTTTGACGGCTCCCGTTTCGTTCGCGCGCAGCAGCGTGGCATCCTTACTGCCGACGTTCATCACCAGCGCTCGGGCGGTGTTCGCATCCGTCGGCAGCGCGGTCAGAAAAGTCGGGCCGATGCCGGCATCAGCAAGGCGGACCGAGAAGTTCTTGGCATCGACGATCGCGACCTTTCCCGTATCGGGATTGGCCGTCCACACCCAGCGACCGCTGACTACCGGCGCGCGATAGCTCTGCGCCTCTTCCTTCTCCGGCGGGAGCGCGCTCGACGACCCGGCGGAACCTATCGAGCCCGAGCCTGAGCCTCCGAAACTGCCGCCAGGGTCGTTCGTCGACCCTGGCCCACCGATGCCAGGCGACGCGCTGTCGGCAGACGACTGCGAACAGGCGACCGCCACCACCGCGCCGAAAAATAACCACGAACCACTCGCCCGCATGCTGCAGCAACACTGCAAGGCCTGCGCCAAGTAACAGCGAGGGCACTCACCCCTTGGAATTGGACGCGGTTGCTGCGCGTTTTAATCAATCCAACTCGAATCAGAGTTGGCCTCGATCGGCACATAGCCTGACATTCCTGTCAGGGAAGCTCAATTCGGGGAGGTGACGCCCTTCGCGCCGTGTTCGGCGAAGTAGGCGCGCAGCACCTCGCGCGCCAGCATCGCGCCCTTGATCTGCCAACTCGGATTGTTCACGACCAAGGCTGCGATCGCGACCTCGGGCTTATCGGCGGGCGCGAAGCCGACGAACCAGGTGTAGAAACGGTTGTCCTTGTAGCGCGTGAGCGTACCCGTCTTTCCCGCCACTTGGATCCCGGGCAAGTACGGCGTGCCGCGCTCATCGTGGAAGCTCTTGAAAGCCGAGCCATTCTCCACCGTCTGGCGCATCATGCGCGTCAGCTCGGCGGCCGTTTCCGGCTTCACCGCGCGCCGCAGGACCCGCGGTGGTCGGTCGTCTTTCCAAAGTAGCTCTTGGCCTTTGTAGACCGAGTCGACGATGCGCGGCTCGAGCGCGGCGCCGCCATTGGCGACCGTCTGGGCCAGCTCCGCTGCCGCCAGCGGCGATAAAGTCGTGTTCCAAAAACCAGCAGAAGTCCGAGCGAACTCGAGCGGATCTTCGGGCATGGTGATTTGCGGCGCTTCGTTGGCGACCGCAAAGGGCAGCGACGCGCCAAAACCAAACGCGCCTGCCATGCCCGTCACGTCTTCCGGGGTCAGGTGCTTCTGAGCCAAGCGCGCGAAAACGACGTTCAAGCTACGGCCGAGAGCCACCCCAATCGTCGCACACCACTTGTCTCGAATTGGATCATCGATCAGCTCGTCCGGCGAAATACGACTCTTTCCACCGTGATAACACTGCTCCGTCTCGGAGTTCAGCCCCGCGCGTTCGATCAGCGCCGCGCCCGTGATGACCTTGAACACGCTCGCCGCGGGCGCCTCTGCGCGCGCGTTCACGTCGAACTTCTCGCTCGCGTTGACGTAGCTGGCGTAGGCCAAGACGCGCCCGGTCTTGACCTCGATCATGACCACACCGCTCTCCGGAATGCGGAACTTCTGCATCTGCGCGCGTGCCGCGCGCTGCACGATGGGGTCGAGCGTGAGCTGCGCCGTACGACCTTCACTGAGCGGCGCCATCACCCGCTGCGGCCGCAAATCCAGCCGCATCAAGTCGAGCCCGTCGAGCTTCGGCATCTCCGCCGAGTTGCGCTCGAGCCGCCGAAGAGGGCTCTCCCAGCTCACCTTGCCACGCACCACTGGCACGAGCGCCGCAATGATGCCCGCCGCAGCTGCAAGCCCGAGGTATTTCCCAAACCGACGCATCGACCCACCCGAGTTACCGGGCTTAGGTGCATCAGGCCAAAATACCGGATCCCGGCCGGGTGACCGGCACTCTCCCCCCGTGCCCGTGCCCGTGCCCGTGCCCATGACCATGACCGTGCCCATGCCCATGCCCGTGCCCGTGCCCGTGCCCATGACCATGCCCGTGCCCAC
>Ga0247772_1000033_pt1 | contig 91067 bp, 86 predicted proteins | sample UWRJL151409C6_FD_179945 | JGI IMG/M metagenome (GOLD analysis project Ga0247772, IMG submission 179945) | Plant litter microbial communities from Arlington Agricultural Research Station in Wisconsin, United States - UWRJ-L151-409C-6 | ecosystem: Environmental > Terrestrial > Plant litter >...
CAGACCTCCGCGCCTCCGCGCCGCCAGACCTCCGCGCCTCCGCGCCGCCAGACCTCCGCGCCGCCAAGCCTCCGCGCCGCCAAGCCTCCGCGCCGCCAAGCCTCCGCGCCGCCAAGCCTCCCGCCAAGTCCTGGACTTCATGGGATGAAATGGGCAATCGCGCGCAACCGGAGCGCTCCCTTGCGAGCTGAACCGCGAGGGCCGCCCCATCACCGACTGGAAAGCCAGACATGCACCCTTCTCGCGGACTGAAAGGCCAGTGCCGGCAGCCTCCGGCGAACCGAAAAACGAGTTCGAATTCCAACTCGCTTTTTCGAAGTACAGACCCTTCCCTAGCCAACGCCCCCGGGCAGCCCCACACTCGCCTGGCTCGATGGTCGCGCAGGCTCTGATTTTTCTGATTCGGGTCTACCAGCTGACGCTGTCGAAGCTGCTCGGCCCGGTCTGCCGCTTCGAACCCTCCTGTTCGCGTTACGCCGCAGAGTGCCTGCGCTTGCACGGGGCCGCGCGCGGCGGCTGGCTCTCGGTTCGACGCTTGTCGCGCTGCCACCCGTTCAATCCGGGCGGCTATGACCCGCCGCCACCGGCCAAGGGGTGAACGTTTTTCGCGACCGAGCGAGCCCACCGTGGACAAAAGCCCCAGGCCCCAAATCTCCAAGATCGACTCATTTATGAGGTGCGGGCCGCTTCTGGGCTTCGCCCGCCGCTGGCCATGCTAGAGGGCATCCCAGCCCTTCCCGTGGCCGCTTGGCCCCCCTGAAAAAGCAGAGTCGAAAGCGATATGGACAGAAGCAGTATTGGCCGCTTGGTGTTGATGGCGGCCCTGGCATTCCTCCTCTTTCAGTTTGGGCCGAAGCTGTTCGGCGGAGGGAAGTCCGCGGTTCAACCGCTCGGTGGCCTCGAGAGCCAGCAGATCTTGGCAGCCGAGCCCCGCGCCGCGGAGCAGTTCTGCGACATCAGGACCGCGGAATTCCACGCGCAAATCAGCAACCGCGGCGCCGCGGTGCGTCACTTCGAGTTGCTCCTGCCCAAGTACCAATCGGGGGGCAAGCCGATCGATCTGTCGACCACTCCGGACCTGGAGTTCTTCCGGCAACTACGCTTCGACTTCGACAACACCGCAGGGCTACCCGCCGGCAAAGAGTGGAACGTCGGCGCCAACTTGGTGGATTGGACGATCGAGAGCAAAACCGACAAGAGCTGTGTCTTCAGCTATCGAAACGACAAGGTCGAGCTGAAGAAGACGCTGTCATCCACGGGCCGTCCCTACGAATTGGCCGTGGACGCGACGATCACGAATCTCGCAGCCAAGCCGCTGTACCACGCGCTCACCGTTCATTCCGACACCTGGCTCACGGCGAAGGAAGTGAAAGGCAGCATGTTTCGGCAGAGCCCGCTCGTGTCGCGCGTCGAGTGCGTGCCGCACGAGGGCAAGCCGCACCGGCTGGGCGAGGGCGACTTCGAAGCCGGAAAGTTCTCGGATGGCGAGCACTTCTTCAAGAGCGCCGTGAATCGCGGTGAGTGGTACCAACCCCCAGGAACTCCCGAGTTCGTTGCGGTTTCCAACGCCTACTTCGCGCACGCCGTGGCCACCGTGAAGTCGCCCAGCCCACCCGTGTGCCAGCTGTTGATCGAAGAGCGGCGCGGCGCGAATCCCGAGTTCGATGGCGCGATCTACCGAACGCGCTTGGCCTATCCGGGGATGGATTTGGCGACCGGCGCCAGCGCCACCTACTCCGTGCTGGGCTACGTCGGGCCGAAGGAGCGAAGCATTTTGGCGGCGGCAGGCGGTGGCAACCACCTGTTCAGCGAGCTGATCGATCTCGGCTTCTTCTCGATCATCGCCAAGGTGCTGGTCGGCTTCTTGTTGAAGGTGCACAGCATCATTCCCAACTGGGGCGTGGCGATCATCATCCTCACCATCACCGCGCGCACCCTGCTCTTCCCGCTGACCCTGCCCGGCATCAAGGGCATGATCAAAATGCGCGAGCTGAAGCCCGAGATCGACGCCATGAACGAGAAGTTCAAGGACGACGCTCAGGCCAAGGGGCTCGCGCAAATGGAGCTGTGGCGGAAGCACAACGTGAACCCGCTCAAGGGCTGCGTGCCACAGATGGCCTCCATGCCCGTGTGGTTCGCGCTGTACACGACCCTACAGACCGCGGTCGAGCTGTATCACATCCCGTTTTTGTGGCTGCCTGACCTGTCCTCGGCAGACCCGCTCTTCATCCTGCCCTTCATCATCGGCACGACTTCGTTCTTCCAGCAGCGGCTGATGCCGCAGCAGGGCGACGCAGCGCAGCAGAAGATGATGCAGTACCTGATGCCGGCCATGTTTACGGTTTTCATGCTGTTTTTGCCGGCCGGCCTCGGGGTATATATGTTCACGAACGGCGTGCTGGGTATCCTCCAACAACAAGCAGTGGAATGGCACGTGCGCCGATCTTCGAAATCTAGTGGTGGCTCCGGATCGGGAAGCGGAGACATCAAAGTCAAAGTGATTGGGGAGGCCTCCAAAGGGAAGGGCAAGGGCGGCACGTCGTCGGCAAAGCTCGCCGGTGAAAGCCCACTCCTCGGCAAAGGAAAGGCAGAGTCATGACTGACAACGACGATCTCAACGACGCGGCTTGGGACGAAGACGAAGACGAAACCGAAGGCGAATCGGAAACCGGCGAGGTCTCCCACGCCGCCGCCGGAACCGAACCACTCGCGGAAGGGGATCGTCCGCGCAAGCGCAAGAAGCAGGACGACTACGTGTCGACCGACGAGCGCGCCAACGTGGCCCTCAAGTTCGTTAGCGATGTGATCCGGGAGATGGAGATGGAATGCACTGTCCACCTCCGTCGGCCCCAAGCCGGCAACGCGGAGGACGAGATCAACATCGAGATCGCCGGCCGCGACGCGGGCCGTATCATCGGCAAGAAGGGGCAGGTCCTGCAGGCGCTGCAGTTCTTGACCCATCGCATCATCAATCGCCCCGGGCTCGACCGCCGACATATCTTGGTCGACGCCGAGGGCTATCGCAGCCGTCGCGACAACTCGCTGGCCACCATGGCCCAGCGTCTCGGCCGTCAGGCCGTCGAAGAAGGCAAGATCATCACTTTCGAACCGATGAACCCGCGCGACCGACGCGTGGTGCACTTGGCCCTGGCCAAGTTCGAAGGCGTGATCACCCGCAGCGATGGCGAAGGTGACGATCGCAGGGTACAAATCATCCCGGTCCGCCGCACTGCGGGCGCTGGCGCAGCCACGCCAAACTGAGCGGCTTCAGGGCACGCGCGTGCGGGCTGAGGTCCACGCGCGCTGCCCCCCTGCCCTTGCGTCTTGCACCTTCGACGCCGGGGATTACATACTCTGCACGAGTCCAACGTCGGACGGGAGAGGCGGGAAATCCCTCGCCCGGCGGCGGTCTGGCCCCGCTTCAGCGCGCACAGAAAGGTTCCGTGAGATGACTTGGCTTCGTCGATCCTTGGTCTTGTCCGTTGCCTGCACCGTTGGCCTCCTGGCAGCGGGCTGTGGGGGTCCGAAAGCCGTCCGAGGTGAAGAGGTCGCAGGCTTGGATGACCAAGCCATGAGCACCGGCCTCGACCGTCGCGACCTGCAGAAGATGCTGAACGAAAATCTGCAGGCCTTGCAGACTTCGGCAGTGATCGCTCGTTGGCAAAAAGAGAACGGACCCACCGTTTCGGTCCTACCCCTGCGCAACGAGACCACCGAGCACATCGACAGCCAGCTGGATTCACTGATCAGTGACATCGAGACCAGGCTCGTGAATGCCGGCCACGTCCAAGTGATCAGCCTGGAATCGCAACCGGCGCTGATGGAGCAGGTGCGGAAGCAATACCAAGACGGCTTCGATCAGAGTAAAATCGCTGGTTGGGGCAAGCAAATCGGCGTGCGCTACGTGGTCACGGGCAAGGTCTTCGCCGCCGACGAGCGCCAGAAGGACGAGCGCCGCGTGCAATACTTCATGTTCATGCAAGTGTTGGATGTCGAGACCAGCGCGATCTTGTTCCAGTTCAAGACCTCGGTCACCAAAGCGCTGATCTGAAGCCAATGAAGCTCGCGCACGCTGCATGCGTGGTGTCTTCTTTCCTCGTGCTCGCGCTGACGGGCTGCGCTGGGCACGCCGATAAGACGCTCGCCGCGCGCACCGCCCTCGACGCCGGCGATCCACGCGGCGCGCTGAAGGCCTTGAATGAAGTGCTCGACGTAAAGAGCGAGAAAGAGCTGCCGGAAAAGGTCGGTGGCGACAACTCACTGCTCTTGCTCGACCGGGCCATGGTGCTGCAGGAGCTCGATCAGTATCCGCTCTCCAGCCGCGATCTGGAAATCTCGGACAAGCAGATCGAAGTGCTCGACTTCTCGGCGAACGCCGGCGCGGACATCGGCCGTTACTTGTTCTCGGACGACGTGGGCCCGTACAAGGCCCCCGCGTACGAGAAGCTGATGATCAACACCGTGAACATGATGAACTACTTGGCGCGCTCCGATCTGAACGGCGCGCGAGTAGAAGCGCGCCGCTTGGCGGTGATGCAAAAGTTCACGAAGGACAAGGGCGACGCCGCAGAGTCGCTGCTTGGTCCGGGCAGCTACCTGGCTGGCTTCGTTTTCGAGAAGAGCGGTAAGCCAGAAGATGCCCTCCGCTACTACGACGAAGCGCTCAGCTACGGGCAATACCAGTCGCTCGTCGAGCCGATTCGCCGGCTCTCGCAGCAAGCGGGTTACTCGAGTCCGCGCTTGCGCGAGCTGCTCGGCAAAGCACCCGCTGCAGATCCAAGCGCCGCAGACGCGCCGAGCGAAGACGACGCTGAATTGCTGGTGATGGTGAATTTCGGGCGAGTGCCCGCGAAAATCGCCAAGCGCGTGCCGATTGGCTTGGCCCTCACCTACGCCAGTGCCTTCATGAGCCCGGCGAGCGCCGCGCAGGCCAACCAGCTCGCGCTGCAAGGCTTGGTCACTTGGGTCAACTACCCCGAACTCGGTGAGCCACGCAGCACCTACGGTCGTCCGACCTTCATGCTCGATGGGCAATGGCAGCGTTTGGAGGGCATCCTCGCGGTGGATCGAGAGGCCAAGCGCGCATGGGAAAAAGCACGCGGCGCGATCGTCGCTTCTGCCATCACGCGCACGATCACACGCGTGGTCGCGGGCCAGGCAACGAAGGCAGCGGCCGGCGGTGACACTCTCGGCACGCTGTTGAGCCTCGGCCTGCAAGCCACGCTGACCGCGACGGACACGCCGGATACCCGCAATTGGTCTACCTTGCCTGCACGCATTGCCTTTGGGCGGGTGCGCATCAAAGCCGGCTCGCACACCATCGCCCTGACCGCGCCCGGCGGGAACAAGAAGCAAACCGTGACCGTGCCCGCCGGCGGCTGGGCCGTGGTTTGCCTCACCGCACTCAATTGAGGGCAGAGCTCGGCTATTTCAGCAGCGCGCGCACGTTCGAGACGCAGAAGTCGAACGGAACCGGAGATCGGTCGTTCGTGCGAACTCGCCAGGTGATCCGGGTGAGCTTCGATTGCACGGTTTCTGCGCTCGGATTCGCTGGGTCGTCGCTGAGCCGGAAACAGCGGTCGACGAGCTCGCTGAACAAGACGTAGTTCGTGCCGGCGACGAGCTTGACGCTCGGTAGATTGCAGAACACGCCGGCATCGGATGCCGCGTTGAAGTCGGTGCTGGTTTCGACGTGGAAGGCGAGCGAAGCCCTCGCCGGCACTATCGGGCCGTCGATGTCGAAGACAAAACCTTGGAGCGCCGAGGCGTCGAACGGTAGCGCGGGCGTCGTGAAACTCGCGCTCGGATCGCTCGCTTGATTCAAGCTCATGGCGACACCAGCACCCGAGTACTCTCCGAAACAGTCCGTCGCGGGGGGCGTAAACTGCATGGTCGCACAGATTTCAGAACCTTGGTCGACCATCGCGGCGATGCCTTCGATGCACGCATCCCCGAGCGATGGATCCAGGAGAGGGGTCAAGTTGGACGTCATGCCCAGCGCCGTATGGGGATCCGCGTAGACGAACACCGATCCCTGAATTCCGAGCTCCGGGTTCGTGAGCCGCGCGCCAGTCTGGGTCAACTCCACGCTTTCCCCCTCGGGGGTATCTGGGCGCAGAGCACCCGCTGTGCCCGCAGTTCCCGCGGCTGCCAGCGCGCCGGCAGCGCCCGCTGCAGCTAGCGCGCCGCCCTTGCCGGCCTCATCGCAACCGGCGAGCGCAGCCGCGATGGCGAAAATCGCGCATCTGATCCCCGAACTCATCCCCCTAGGTCTATCTGCTGCGAGAACTCGGCGCAATACGCCACGCGCCGCGGTTCAACCCCGCGGCGCGCCGAATGGGTAGCCGAGGGTCGGCGCGGGCTCGCCGACAGCGAGTGGCTCGGCGACCAGCGCCGGCAAAGCCTGGAGCCGCAACGGAATCACGCCCGCCCACACCGGCCACGAGAGATCTTCTTCGTCGTCGATCGGGCCGCCCGTGCGTACTTTTGCCGATGCTTCGTCGAGAGGTAGGGCGAGCAAGGTAGTCGCTTTCAGCTCTTGCCCGTTCGGGGCGCGCACGCGCTCTGCGCGGGCGGGAGAAAAACGATTCACGAGCACCGCAAGCGCGGCAAGCTTCTCGTCCCGATCAGTAACGACGCGAGCTCGACCGAGGATCACCACTGAACGATAGTTCATCGAGTGGTGAAATGCGGAGCGCGCCAAGACCACGCCGTCGACCAAGGTGACGGTAATGCATAGCGCGGCTGCGCTAACTCCGTGTTCGATCATGCGGCTGGCCGCCGAACCATGAATGAACAGCTCATCACCAATTCGGAAATGAATCGTGGGAATGACGAACGGTTGAGCGTCGTGCACTAGGCCGACGTGGCACACCAAAGCTTCGTCCAAGATGGCGTCGATCGTCTGGCGATCGTAAGCGCCGCGCCGGGGCACGCGGCGCACGCGGGTGCGTTCACTGGCTGCAACAGATTGACTCGAGCTCATGGCCTGCAATGTGCTCCGCCGACTGGTTGCTGAAAAGGTCCAGATTTTAGAATATGCTAGGTCCAGTGATGTTCCCGCTGTCGCTGGCCGAGCTCGGATCCCGCCTCAATGAAGGCGACAAATCGCCGATTTTTGCGCGAATTGCCGAGCTCCTGAGCGGAGAAATTCGGCGTGGTCGCCTGCGCCCGGGGGATCGTTTGCCCGGCACCCGACCGCTCGCCGAGCAGCTGGGCGTGGGGCGCAACACGGTGGTTGCCGCCTACGCCGAGCTCGCGGCAGAAGGTTGGATCGTCACCCGCGCCGCGGGGGGATCCTTCGTCTCCAATGAAGTGCCTGAGCAGCGCGCGCGTCGCTACACGAAGCACGCGCCGGACTCTGCCGCGCCCGCGCGCCCCGGATTCGACTTCGAATCGCGGGTCTTGGAGCGCGTGTATCCGACCGACTCGAAGGTACTTTCCTTATTTGCGGGCGTGCCCGATCTGAGAAAATTTCCGACGGCGCTCCTGGCCCGCGCATATCGTCGCGCGCTGCGCGGCGTCGGTCGCGCCAATCTCGATTACACGTCGCCGTTCGGAGATCCGCGTTTGCGTGCTGCGCTCGCGCGCGTCGTGTCCGCCACGCGCGGCCTATCGATCAGCGCCGATCAGTTGCTCGTGACTCACGGCAGCCAGATGGCTCTCGATCTCGTGGCGCGCACGCTGGTGCGCCCCGGGGATCGGGTGGGCGTCGAGCAGATCGGCTACCAGCCCGCCTGGGCGGCACTGAAGCAAGCGGGCGCCGAGCTCGTCTACCTGCCCGTCGACAAACAAGGCGTAAATATCGACGTTTTGGAGAGCGTCCTGAGGAAAGGCTCCTTGCGCGCAGTGTGCCTCACTCCGCACCACCAATACCCGACCACAGTGGCGCTCTCCGTCGGTCGCCGCCTGCGTTTGCTCGAGCTGGCGGCCAAGCACCGCTTCGCAATCATCGAGGACGACTACGATCATGAGTTTCACTACGACGGTCGGCCGCTGGCCTCGCTCGCAAGTGCTGACCGCGCGGGGGTGGTAGTTTACATCGGCACGCTGGCCAAGGTCTTGGCACCCGGTCTGCGGCTCGGCTTCGTTGCGGCACCTAGCGGCTTGATCGAAACCCTTGGCGCCGTGCGTTTCCACGTCGATCGCCAAGGCGACACGATCACCGAACGGGCCGTCGCGGAGCTCATCGAAGACGGCGAAGTCTCTCGCCACGCGCGGCGGATGCGTCGCATCTATCACGCGCGGCGCGATGCAATGGTGTCCTCACTCACCCGGCACTTGGGCAGCGCGCTCTCTTTCGACATTCCTGCCGGAGGCATGGCGCTGTGGGCCGAGGCCAGCCCAGAAATCGACACCCGCGGTTGGCTCGCGCGCGCCCCCGCCCACGGCGTCGCTTTCACGCTCGGCAGGAGCTACGTCGCGCCGGATCTGCCACTGCGCCAAGCGCGCCGATACCAGCAATTCTTGCGCCTGGGCTTCGCGCGCTACGACGAGCGCGAGCTCGACACCGCGGTGCAGCGCGTCGCGCGCGCTCTGCGAGCTTGATCACCACCAGGCTTCCATCTGCATGCCCGCGTTGAAGCCGTGCGTATTGTTGCTGTGGTCAGCGCCGCCCACCTTGCCGCGGAAATCGTCGCCCCACCAGGCGGCAGTGGCGAACGCTCGGATCACGGGTCGACTATCGAAACGATTGCCGACCGCGACCTGCGGCGCCAAGGTCAACTTGCCGAGCGCTGCGCTCGTGCTCGCGCCCGTGTCGCGCACGTAGTCGACGCCGCCATCAGCGGCCACGCTGAAGTAGTGGTTGAAGTGGACGGTGGGGCGAGCACCCGCCGAGTACCAATACTGGCGCCCAGTGCCGTCTCCCTGATCCGTCGCTTGGAAGAGCAAGATGGGGCAAAGCGAGAAGTGCTCGCCAAAGTTGGTAATGAAGTGCTCGCTGACGCGTATCCGCCAAGAGTTCCGCTCCACCGAACGGATGAAGTTGCCCGCCGGCAAGTCGACCGTCTCGAAACCGGCATTGAAGGTTTTTGCTGGGCCAGTGCCGTACTGAACCGAGAACTTGTTCGTCCCCTCGGGGCTGATGAACCCGGACACCGTGTGCACGAGGTTGACGGCGACGCCGCTCCTCGACGGCGCCTTGCGCCCGGATTGGTCGAAGCCGCTGCGTTGTGTGGCAAGGGTAACGCCCGCTTCGAGGCTGCCCCCGAGCAGCGGCAGCTCGTACACACGCAATTCGTAGCTCGACTTGCTGAAGCCGGCTGCGTTGGCGGGATCCGGCGCTGGAACATTGCCGAGCCCGCTCGTCGAGCCGAAACCGATCCAGGAAAAGGCCAGCTTGGCGGGGCCGATCTGCACGTCCTCGACTCCGCCGCCGCCGCCGCTCATGTCCCAGTAGAAGAAATCGAGCACGTGGATATCGTGTCGACGAAAGAAGCGTCGCCCCGCCCAGAACTTCGCCGCGGGCAGAGCTGAGATCACGTTGCCAATCGAGGCCCAAGCTTCGGGCAGCCCGAAGCTCGTGGCGGTGCCGGTAGCGAGCGTGGAGTAGGGACTGAGCGCGCTGACGCGGATCTGCACGCGGGCGATCGGGCCCGATGGCGTGCCGTCCGGGCGCAAGTCATCGCTCAAGCGAAATGCGCCCGGCAAGTACACGCTCTTGCCGAAAATCAACTCACCGTAGTTCTCTGCTTCGTTGCCCAAACGATACTTGGCTGCCGCGCCCGGTGCGGCAAAGGCCGCGAGTGCGCCACCGCGGCCGTCGCGACCGTAGCCAGCCCGAAAATAGCCGCCGATGTCGACGAAATTGCCGAGCACGTGCTCGACGCGATCGGCCAGCGCCCGGCGCGATCGCGCGACCGCACGACTGCGTGTCTCGGTGTCATTCTCGTACGCCTCCGCGACGAACTGATCGATCTGAACCCTCGCGGGCGGCTTGCCATCGACCGCGGGGGCCGGCGCCTGTGCGAGCACAGACGCGGGAGCGGGAGCCAGAGCGGGAACGGGAACAGGTGCCGGCGAAGGTGCAGAAGCGGATGGCGACGGCGCGGGCGGCGGCGCAGGCTCGGCTGGCAGAGGCGGCGCGGGTTGTTCTTGTGCTTCGGCCGGAGCCCCCTGCAGGGTCCCCGCAACGAACGCACAAATCCCAACACTCCACCCGCAACCCAGCCGTAGAATCATCGACGGCGGATAAGAGCATCACCTTCGGTGCAACGCCAGCCTACGTCCAAAAACCGAAGGGTGTGTGCTACGGGACGACCATCCGGGCGATGCCGCCCGAGAACATGGCCGCGTACAGGATGCCGTGCGCGTCGTCGTAGGCGAGGAACGGGATGCCGCCGTCGCTACCTTCTTTGACCTGCGGCGGAGTAGGCAGCTCGGTCCACTTCTCGTCGGCATCGAGCTTCGCCGAACTGATCTGCGGACTCCATTGGTTTGCCGCAAAGACTTGTTTGGAGCCGTGCGCGATCATGACCATGAAGCCACTGGTCCCCGCGACGTGTTGCCACGTGGCGCCGTCCTCGCTCCGAAGCACTCCGCTTCGGCTACCCAGGTAATACTTGCCGTTGGCTGCCGGTTCGAAAGGGCGGATGGTGTACTCGGCTTCGCACGAGCCGCCACCAGTCAAGGCGTCATTGGACCACGATGCGCCGGAGTCTTTCGTGATCATCAGGCCCGTGCCGCACCAGACCCACAGGCCGCCTTTCACGATGATCAGCCCGCCACCTTCGACCCAAGTTTCGGGGGCCTTCAGCGTTCTCCACGTGCTGCCGCCGTCCTTCGTCTCGGCGATGCAGTTCGGATCGTAGGGCGCCTTGCACGCCCCGTGCGTCGACACGACGAGGTGCAGGTGGTCCGTGGGATCCAGCGACACATTGTTGACGAAGCGATAGTCCGCGAGGCGCTCGTACTCGCTGCCGATCAGCACGTCTTTCCAGCTCTGTCCGCCGTCCGAGGTCTTCCATAGGCTCTGCGCTCCGTAGCCGGATACGGAGTAGATGATGCCCTGCTCGACTGGATCGACTTGCATGCTCCATTGCGCCCCATCGCCGACACCTCCGAACGTCATGTTGTCGCCGACGCTGCCCGGTCCGGTATTGACCCGCTTCCACGTCGCACCGCAATCGTCCGAGCGCCAGATCTCGTCGTTTTCACCGCCCGTTCCAAGCCACACCGTCCGCGGATCGAATGGATCGACGACGATGCCCGCGGCTACGGTCCCGTTCACGGCAGGCTTCGACGACATCCCGGGCGGCGTGACGTTCTCCCACATGCCCGGAGCCGGTAGGTTGTCACACGCGCCGACGGGTGGGAGCACCTTCACGCCACCCGCTCCGGCGCTCGCGGCGCCGCCGGTCCCCGCGCTCGCGGCGCCGCCTCTGCCCGCCGTCGCGCCGGGCGTTCCGGCGCTCGTGTTGCCGGCAGTCGCAGCGCTCGTCGCTCCGCCCATCCCGGCGCTCGCCGATTCGCCCGCGCTGGCACCTGCGCCTGCGGTGCCAGCGTCGGACGCTGCGCCACTCGAGCAACTGCACACGAGAATGTAAATCGGTACGAGTGTCTTGCGCATGATCAGGTCTAGCTCCCGTTGCGAACCTACATTGGCGCCAGGCACGCGCCAGCGCCGATAGTGTTCCGAACGGCATCGGACGGATATGCGTAACCCGTCCGCACATTACGGAGCTGTAATTCAGGCCCTACGCCTCAAACGCTGACTTTGCTCACCTTGCGGATACTGAGCCAAATCATCAGCACGGCGAAAGCGATCAGGGCGAGCAAGTGCGGCAACAACTCGACCGCGCCGGCATCGCGCAGCACGATGCCGCGCATAATCGCCACCATGTGCGTAGTCGGAAGCAGCTGACCTATCACCTGCAGCACGATGGGCATGCCGTTCAGCGGGAACAGATAGCCCGACAGGAAGATCGACGGCAGAAAAAGCATCTGCACTTTCTGCTGCGCCTCTTGCTGGGTCGCGGCGGTCGTCGAGATGTACAGACCGAGCGCGAGCAGGGCCGCCAGATACAGCACCATGATCGCGATCAGCAGCACGAGGCTGCCGCGGATCGGTACGCCGAAGGCAAAGCGCATCAACGCCAGGATCATCGCGGTGTCGGCCAGCGCAACGAATAGGTAAGGCGTGACTTTGCCGAGCATCAAGCCCAGTGGATGAACCGGCGTCACCAGCAGCTGTTCCATCGTGCCCTGCTCACGCTCGCGCACGATCGAGCCGGCGGCGAGCATCACCGCGATCATCTGCAAGATGACCGCCACTAGCCCAGGGATCAGGAAGTTTGCCGTTCGCCCTTCGGGATTGAACAGAACGATCGGCTGCGCGGCGAGCGGCATCCGCGCGCGCGAGTCCTTCGAAATCAGCTCGATGTTTTGACTGGAGATCACGCCGTTGACGGCGGCCAGCGCGCCCGAGCTCACGATCGAGTCCGACCCGTCGATCAAGACCAGGATCTTGGCCGAATCACCGCGGGCGCGCTTTCCGTGATAATCTGGTGGAATTACGATGCCGACGCCCGCGCGGCCGGCGATGATCTCCGTACGCGCACGACGCGGGTCGCTGGTCACGATCTCGATCGCGAACGTCTTGGTGGCCCGCAGACGGTCCATCAGTTCACGCGAAGCGACCGAACGATCTTGATCGACGACGACGGTGGGCACATCGTGCACCGTCTGGTCGATGAAGCCATACATGGTGAGCTGCATCAGCGGCAACATCACGGCCAGAAACAGCACCGCTTTATTGCGCCGAATGTGCAGCAGCTCTTTGCGAAAAATCGCCAAAAACGAGCTCATCATCGGCCGTTCTCCGCCCGCCGAGTTCGGGCTGCCTCTTCGGTGAGCGTCACGAAGACGTCTTCCAAAGACGGGGCGATTTCGCGCAGCTGCGCGTGTAGAAAGCCTGCTTTTGCCAGGCGATCGAGCAACTCTTCGTCGGATTGGGCGCGTTCGACCAGGGCGTGCACGGCTTGGCCGAAGATGGTCGCTCCCTTGCAGAAAGGCTGCGCCGCAAGCCAAGCCAGCGCACGCGCGGTCTGGGCCGTCTCGATCTCGAGCCGCCGTGCGTCGGGCGGATTCACCGCAGGGAGCGCCTTCAATTGATCCGGGGTGCCCGTGACCAAGAGCTTGGAAAGATAGATGTAGCCGACTTCGCCGCAGCGCTCGGCCTCATCCATGTAGTGCGTGGTCACGAGCAGCGTGATGCCCTCGGCCGCCAACTGAAACAGCAAATCCCAGAGTTCGCGCCGCGCTACTGGGTCGATGCCGGCCGTCGGCTCGTCCAAGAAGACCACGCGAGGCTCGTGCATCAGCGCGGCGCCCAGCGCGAGCCGCTGCTTCCAGCCACCGGACAAGTTGCCAGCCAAGCGGTCCACGTACGGGCCGATGTGCGTGAGCTCTACCGCGGCGTCGCGGCGAGCTTTGCGCCGCGCCTTGGGCAGGCCGTAAATTTCCGCGTAAAAGTCCAAATTCTCCAGCACCGTGAGGTCCGGATAAAGCGAAAATTTTTGGCTCATGTAGCCAATCTGACGTCGGATGGCTTCGCCCTGAGCCACGCAATCCATACCGAGCACGCTGGCTTTGCCCGCGGAGGGCGCGAGCAAGCCGCACAAGATACGAATCAAGGTCGACTTGCCCGAACCGTTTGGACCGAGCAGCCCGTAGACCATGCCGCTGGTGACGGTGAGGTTCACGTCATCGAGCGCGCGCACATCACCGAAGCTGCGCGACACGCCTTCGACGGCGATGGCAACATCACTCACTTGGGAACCTGAATGAACGCGGCCATCCCCGCGCGCAGCTGATCGAAACCGCTGCGCAATCCGACGCGCGTCGCGAACACTTGGTCCGCGCGCTCGTCGGCGGTTTGCAGATTGCGTGGAGAGTACTCGCCCACACCATTGATATGCTCGACCACGCCTTGGAAGCGCTGGTCCGGAAATGAATCGACCGAGACGGGCACGGCTTGGCCGAGCTTCACGTGGCCGAGCAGGGTTTCGGGCACATAGATGCGCACGAACAGCTGCTTTTCCTCGAGCAAGACCGCGGCCGTCGCGTTCGGTGCGATGATGTCGCCGGGCCGTAGGTCGAGCGCTTCGATGCGCGCGGGCAGTGGCGCCTTGATCGTCAGCTCGTCGAGCATGACCAGGATTTGATCGACGCGGCCTTGCGCGCCATCGACTAGTGCTTGTGCGACCTTGAGATCTTCGGTGCGCGAGCCTGCCGCAACCAGCTTCGCCGAAGCCGATTGTTCCATTTCGCGGGCTTGGGCCTGAGCGACCTCGGTGCGTCGCGAGCCGTTTTTCAGCTCGTCGAGTTGGTGCTTCAGCGCGTCGCGAAGGGCGATCGCCCCTTTTAGCTCCATGTCCGCATTGTCTACGTCTACTCGCGCCGTCGCGCCCGATTGGTCCAGAGCGTGGACGCGACCGGCGTTGAGCTTGGCCCTTTCGACCGCCACTTCTTGCACCGCCAAACGCGCCTCGGAGGCCGCGACCTCTTCGGGCCTCGAGCCCGCCACGGCTTGCGCGAGCGCGGCCTTGGCCGTCATCGCGCGAGCGCGTGCCTCTGCGAGCTCTTCGGGACGCGCCCCCTGCTGCAGCTTCTCCAAGTTCGCCTGCCATTGAGCCAGCTGGGCTTTGGCTTGCATCAACTGCGCGGGGTAGTCTGCCGGTTCGAGCGTCAGCAGCGCTTGACCGGCTTGCACCGGCTCGCCCTCGCGCACCAAAACCTCCTTGATGCGGCCACCGGCACGCGAACCGACCGAGATCGTGCGAGCCTCTACGGTGCCGCTCCACTCGTAAGGCTTACGCTCGAGGTATACGCGGTACCCGCCGTAGGCCAGCGCCAACAGCGCGCCCACCAGCAACAGATTGCGCCGCGACTTGCCGCGCGGCTTCGGTTTTTCGTCGCTCATGCTCGTGCTCGGTGTCCGGAACGCCCGGAAATAGCCGGGCCGGTTTCCTGATTAACTATCCGAAAACGAGCGAGCGATCTGTGAAGAAATCTTCTTTTCCCGCGAAACAAGCTGAGGGGTGCGCCCCATCAGCGAACGAGAGAGGGGGGCGCTCTCGAGCCTGCAGCGCAGCTCGTGGCGGCGCATCGTTCCCCGCCCAGCTCCACAGCCGCGGAAAGAGCAGACGCACCGCATGAGCCCAACGGCGTGTCACGAGGTGCGTCGAGAAGCCGGGAGCGCCCCACTCTCGGAGCGCCCCCTGAAGGGACAGAAGGGATAGGCGCGTTGACTCAGCTAGCTTGCGGGACGAGGTCGCGCTGCGAAGTGAGTGCCTCGCGTTCGGCCACGGCTTGCTCGTACAGTGATTGTTCCTTGGCTTTATGGGTCGCGCTGAAGCGTACGGCGATCGCACACGCCGAAGCGCCGAGCACGCAGACACCGAGCGTGGCAAAGCAGCTCTGCACGCTGCCCACCGACTTCAACAAGAAGCCGGCCGCGACCGCACCCACGTTGCCGCCCGCGCCGATGATGCCGGCCACGCCACCCAAGGACTTGCGATCGATGAACGGCACGAGTGCGTAGGTTGCGCCGCACGCCATGTGCGTGAATAGCCCGAAGCAGATCATGGCCACGATTGCCATCGTAGCCGTGTTGGTGCTCGAGAACCAAAGCAAGCCCGCCCCCTCCCCGACCATCAAGGCAAAGAGCAAAGACGTGCGAGCATCTAGACCTCGCGACCGAGCGACGCGATCCGAGAAGATGCCGCCGAGCGCGCGAGCGAACAGCGCAAGGAGGCCGAACGAGCCGGCGGCCAGACCGGCAGATTGCAGGTCGAGTTTGAAGCGATCCACGTAGTAGCTGGCAGCGACGTTGTGCACGAACAGCTCGATGCCGAAACAGGCGCCGTAGGTCACGAACAACATCCACACCCGGTAGTTGGCGGCGGCCGCTTTGAATACCTGCCAGCCGCCTTTTTTGCCGCTTTCGATCTCGATGCCGGCCTCGCGCAGCTCCTTGTAGTTCCCCTGCGGGCAATCTTGGGTGAACTTGAAGTACATCACCGCCACAATCAACATCAACGCCGCGGGTACGATCATCGACATGCGCCAGCCCATGCCGCGTTCGATGCCGAGGCTGAGCAACGCTGCGAGCACCCAGGGCATGACCGACTGCGTGACACCGCCCCCGGAGTTACCCCAGCCAGCGCTGGCCGCGTTAGCGGTACCGACGACGTTCGGCGCGAACATCACGGACGTATGATACTGCGTGATCACGAAGCTTGCGCCGATTGCACCGATCAGCAGCCGGAAAAACAAGAACACGGCGTAGCTCTTGGCGAACGCGATGCCCAGCACGGGCAGAGCGCCGAGCGCGAGCAACGCGGTGTATGTCTTGCGCGGGCCGTACTTGTCGCACAGCGGTCCCACGGCGAGCCGCACCAGGATCGTGATGCCCACCGCCGCGATGTTGATGTTCGCGATCTGATCTTTGCTCAGCTTGAACTCGGTCTTGATCACCGGCATCAGCGGAGCCAGGGAAAACCAAGCAAAAAAGCAGACGAAGAACGCGAGCCAACTCATGTGGAAGGCGCGCATCGCGGGTGAGGAGAAGGAAAAAATTTGAAGGCGTGTCGCCTTGGCGGCTCCGGAAGTCATGGTTCGGCTTTCGATGGTTGGTTTTTCGTCACGGTGATCAGCTCGGTAGCAGGCGGGGGCTCACTGCCCCGCGCGCCAGGCCGGCGCGCATATCCAAAAAGTGCATCAGCGCCATGATCAACATCTGGGGTTGAGCCGGCAGCAGCTGGGGGCGCGCACCGTGCGCCTCGACGACATCGCGGGCGGAGGTACCAATCACCGCAACTACGACCTGCTTGCGCAGCGCGTACACGAACTCGCGCGCGAGCTCGAGCGTTCGCGCCACTTGATACAGATGCAGGAACTGAATCTCACAGCTGACTACGAGCGCGTGCACCGCGCCGCCCACGATCATGCGGACCAGCGCCTCCGACTCCGCCGTGTCCTTGACCGAGCGTCGCTGCTGCAAGGAAATCTCGCGCAAATTCGCGCCTTGCGCGCTCAGGCCGTGCGCCAGCGCGTCGCCGGGCTCACCGTTCAAGCGCAGTACGCCCTTGCCCGACAGCTCGAGCTGCTGAAGCGATCGCATCAGGCTGCTCGTGGTCAGAGAAGCGCCCGCTTCGGGCTTGGCGTGCAAGCCAAAGCGGCGAAGACCAGCGGTCGCCTTCGGACCACGGCAGGTGATGGTGAGCGCTCGCAGCGCGCTCACCAGATCTGCGCGTCGACCCAGCTCGTGCGCGCATTCGAAGAGGGCCGACACGGCGCCGCCCGACATGAACAGCACGACCTCGTACCTTCCTGCCGCGAGCTCGTCGATCAGACAACGTACCTCTTCGAGCTCGTGGTACAGCGCTTCCGAAACCACCGGCAGCGCGATTGGAATGGCGTCGCGCGCGTGCAGCAGCGCATCCAATTCACTCGGCTTGGACTCGAGCAACGCGACCACCGCGCGTCCGCTGAAATTCGAGTCCGTGAGCTGCTGCGCCATCGCGAGAGCCCTTCAGCAACGTCTGTGCCACCGAGGCACTACGCCGCGAAATGCAGCTCATTCAAGTACGCGAAACCAGGCCGAAATCGTGTCGAGCAACTGCGTCCGACAAAATTGTCAGAAGCTCCCTGGCGCTCCGACAAAGCTGTCGGGCGAGGCAATTCGCTCGAGCTTTTTCGGTGTTTTTTAAAGCCGATGTAGCGAGCCGAAACGCACTAAGCGCGCGCGAAACCGCACCGAGCGACAAATTTGTCGGTCGCCGCGCCGGCCCTGCAAACGCCGCTCACTGCAGTACGTACGCGCTGCCATCCCAATGATAGCGGCGCTTACCAGCATCTCCCCAAGGCAGCAGCAGCGGCTCCAAGCCGCCCGCGGTGGTCGTGTCGGGCGGGAACGGATAGCTCTTCTCGGTCCAGCCTAGGGCGCGGGCGGGCCGCAGCTCGATATCCATGCCGCGCTTGCCGGGTTCGAAGGCGACGACGCCCAGCACCTCGTTGTCGCCCACGGCGCGGCTGGTTTCGGCCGCAAACACCCGTGCCAATGCGTCGTCCTTGATGCCGTAGATCATCAACGCGCGGCGCTCGACCATGTCCCCACCGAGGGCCTTGCTGGCCTTGGCGTGCAATACGGCGCGCACGATGATCTCGGCTTTGCCGTCACCGGTGAGATCGCGCGCGGTGACATCGAGGATGTCTTTCGGATCCGTGGCACCAATGGTGATGAAGGCGTAGCTCAAGCCCTGCCGAAAGCCTTTGCCGAACACCACCAGATCTTTGCCGTGCACGAGCACGCGCTCGGGACCGCGATCCCCTGCGACATCGGTCACGAAGTCGAAGCTCGGTTTACCGCCGCCCACCCCACGGTCTTTCCGATACAGGGCGTACACGCGGTCCAAGAGTTCATCCGAGCTGGGCGCGCGCGGCGCAGGCGGCGCGGGGGGCTCGTCGGACTTGGCGAGGCCGGCTTTGCCGGCCTTTTTTGCAGACTTTGCCGGCTTCTGCGCGCTGCCGCCCTTGGGCGTGAAGGGGGTTTGCTCGGCTTGCTCGAAGCCTTTGCCGACCCACTTGAAGCTGCGGCTGCCCACGCTCTCCCACGGCATGAGCGCGGCCCCCATGTCACTCGGAGTGACTTCCGCATACGTTGCGGGCTCGAAGCCCTCGGACTCGCCTTGCGCGATTTCGAGCAGGTTGTTCTTGATCGAAACGCGGTTTTCGATCTTACCGTCAGCGGTCTTGATGCCCACTTCCTGGGCAAAGGCTTGGAACGGCGTACCGTCCGCGCTGACTTTCGTCACGGTCACGATCTCCCGATATTTGTCGGGCGCGCCGATGCGCTTTTGAACCACGACCTCGTCGTGACCGTCACCGTCGAAGTCGACCAGCGAAAGACGAGTGACCATGCTGCCGTCTTTGACACCCAGATCCGCGAAGTAGAACTCTTTGCCGTCCCGGTAGTGCGGGCCCACGATCGCCAGAGCCGAGCCGAATACCGCGATTCGCTCGTACATGGCATCGCCCCACACGTTTCCGTACGCTTCACGCGAGGGATTGGTCAGGCCTTTGGGTTTCAGTAATTGGTATTCGAGCCCCTCTTCGGCCTCCAGCAGCAGCGGCGGCAAGGCCTTCCCGCTGCGCCCGCTGGCCGTGCTGATCACTCCGGAAATCGAGCCCGAACCGTCCGCGTCGGTGTAGGTCACGGCGGCGCGCAAGCCCACGCGCACCTTGGCCGCGTCCGCGAACGCCGACCATGGGATCTGCGCCTCGACGTGCAGGCCGCCTTCACTGGGTGCTTCCACGATCTTCGCACTCGTGAGTGCGGCGCCCTTGAGCTTGACGACACCCGCCACTTTGCCCGGATTGCCGGGATACAGCTCGAGCTCGTAAGTATTGAACTCGCGACCGCGTGGGAAGGCGAGGCTGAGCGTGGCATGGTCTTCGTTCGCGCCCGCGGCGGCGCTACGCACGATGCGCTTGTCGAAGATCTTGAGCACGACGAATAGGTTCGTTTCGTCGTAGCCAATCGTGACTGCGGCGCGTGGGTCGCTACCGCCGGTACCGGAAAGGGTGTCCCCCAGCTCGGTCATCTTGTTCGGCCACTCACGCAAGTCGCCGTCGATGCGCACCTTCTCGTCTTGCATCGGCTCGGCGACGATCATCCGCCCCCCGGCGCCGGCGAGAGCGGGCAGAGAAAATCCGAGAACGGCGAGCCCGAAGGCCAAGCAATGCTGTATGCGCATGTAGACGCGCAGATCTACCAGAGATCCGCGCGCCCGAGAATCAGCGACTCACTGCGCGTCAGGGTCGACGAATGCCCAATCGAGCGCGGCGTCATTGCTCGACTTTGCAAGCGTCACGAAGGTGCCGGTGCGCACGACCTGGGCGTCTGCATCGCTGGATATCAGCGCTTCTTCGAGCGCCGAAGCCGAGTCCTCGTCGGACGTTTCGAGCTGCCAGACTAGCGCGGTTTCGTCTCGATTGGATTCATCGCCCCTGTAAACGAAGAGCTGCTCACCGCGCCAACCGAGTGCCAGCGACCACGCCGCATCGAAGTCCAAATTTCGACCGAGCGATAGGAAAAGACCCCAGGCGCCGAGTGCCGTGACCGTGGGGTCTTGATCCCACTCCTCTGGCGCGCGCGGGCGAGCGTGATACTTGAGCTTTGGCGCCGAGCGCTCCTCCGTTTCGCTCGCCATCAGTTGATGCGTGAGCAACTTGTCGTCGTACAGAGCGTTCACCGCTTCTACGCCGTCCCGTCGCCAGGCGAGGTAGGCGGCACGCGCCCCAAAGTTGTGGGCAAAGCGACTGTTGGTCGCCGCATAAGGCGAAGGCTGCGCGCGGATCCAGTCGATATCCTCGCGCACGCCGGCGTTGATCTGCGCGAACTCGTCGAAGCCGGCAGGGTCGATTCCGTCGACGGCCGCCTTGTAACGATTCGAGAAGAAGCGGGCTTCGCCGAAGTACATGGCGTCACCGCCCCAATTGGAATCAACGTCGAAAATCGAGACCACGGTGGTCCAAGCGGCAATATCCGTATCGCGGTCGCGCAGCGCCCGAATCAACGCTGCGACCAAAGCGACGTTGGCTTCTTCGTCATCGGCCGGCTTGCCGTGATCGAGAAACAGGAGATCCTTCTGGCGCCAGCGGTAGGTGACGGGTCGATCGGCGACGCTCTCAATATCGAGCGGGGGTAAGTCGAACGTGCCGGGCTGAGCCAAGCTCAGCCAGATCATCGCCACCTCGAAGTGATTCGTGCCCGTCAGCTTGCTTCTCTCGTTGATGGCGTTGACGGAGTCGGCAAAGCTCTGCTCGGACATGAGGGTGACGATGGGCAAACTGCCCGGCTCCGTGCCTCGCAGACACGCCGCCAACTGCAGGCGTGTCGCCTGACAATGGGTCTGCAGGGTGTCGCAAGGCGTGACGTCGACCGCCTCGCAGCCGGGAATGGACCGCGAGTCCGCCCTCGGAGCGGCGAGCGGCTCGCTGCTACAGGCGTTGAGCAGCGCGCTCAGGCACAGTAGCGCCGCGGACAGGCAAGCCGGCAGAGCCCTATGATTCCCGTTGTCGCTCATCTAGACCCTCACCACCGAAGGACCGAGGGTACCAGGTCTCCGCGACCAGCTCACCTCATTTGACCACGACCGTCGCGGTCGTGAAATCAATGGTGCCGGTGCTGTCCTGCGCCTCGAGCAGTAGCTTCGCCTCGACCAGATTCCCGAGCTGTAGGCCTAGCCCGATCCACTTGGAAAAGTGTTCGGAGATGGAAATGTGGCCGCACTGTCGCGCCGTCTGGCGAATGCTGAAGTACTGATCGAACGTCTTGTTGTCCCCGGTGATCGCGGGCTTGTTCGTGCGCGTCTTCTTCCAGACATCGTAAACAGCCCCGTCGACGGTAATCGTCCCCACGCTGTCGCGCGGCGTCCCATCGGAGGCGACCCCAGCGGGCTTGGTGGTGCCCCAGTCGTCGAGGATGTAGTACTCGCGCAGCGGATCCACGGTCCAGCCGTAGATCCCGACGTAGACCAAGCCCGTATTGCCGGTTTTCGTCTCCGCGAAGTCAGCGGAGAGGGTGCCAATCTTTGCCGGCGTCTTGGTCCGATCGAAGGTCAGGCCGATGCGCGCCAAGAAGTCTTCGACATTGTTCCAATTGGCATTGAAGGTAGCGTCGGTTCCGTACACGTTCATGCACCCCGTGCCGCTTCCTTCCGCCCAAAGTTCGTAGCTGTAGTTGCCTCCGGCGTTTCCCGTCGAGTTCGAGCAGTATTTCTTACCGCCCGTGAGCGGCGTAGCCACAGGGCACGTGCTGGCTGCGCCGGCTGAGCCAGCTGCGCCAGCTGCGCCGCCGACGGCACTGCCACCGCCGGAGCCGCCACCGCCCGCGGGACTGCCCGCACTGTTGCTGCCAGCGCTGCTGGAGCCAGCGTTCCCCGGCTGCCCACCGGTACCTGGGGTGCCGCCTGCTGCTGGCACCCCAGCAGCGCCGCTCGGACTGCCGCCCGAGCCCGGAACACCACCCGAGCCCGCGACACTCACACTACCGCCACTGGCCCCGGCGGCAGCGATCGTCCCACCCGTCGAGATCCCTTCGTTGCCGCTCCCGCCGCCTGGCGCGCTCGTACTGCTGCAGCCGGCAAGAGCCGCCGCGACGAGCCAAGCACTGATCGCGATGCACGGCCTCTCGAACTGACGCGGGCAAGACATCATTCGATGTTGAGCATGGCCGCTCTTCCGGATCAAGCAACGGGACTCGGTAATAAAGCTACGAACAAGCCCTGAGAAGACCCGAAATTCGAGCCTCAGTGCAGATATGGCCTGCTGGAGAAAATGCGCAGTCGCGCGGCTGCCAAAGGCGCTCGTTCGTCGCCACCTGGTTCAGGGCACCGAGAGCTCGAATAGCTGAACGTCGTCCTTCGAATCGAGCTGTTTCTTCAAGGCCTTTGGGTAGCTCGTGACGAACACCTCCAAAGTGGGCGAGACCGTCGCAGCGATCAGGTGGCCGCCAAAAGCGCGGCCATTCTCGCGCCCGAGCGAGACGTGGACATGCACGATCGGTTTGGCGTCGTCCCCCACGCCAATGTCACCCACGAGCGAAAGTACCTCCACTTGCTCCTCGCGGCGCATGGCCTTGTATCTTTGTTTTGCGAAGTCGAACCAACCGACCTCCGCGTTGCGGACCGCGCCGATCGCGACGAAGCTCGCGGCACTGATCTGCTCGCTCGCGGCGAAAGCGTCGAGCGCGGTCATCACTTCATCGCCTCGTGCGAGCACGAGCGCATACTCTTTCGAACCATCGGCGCGCGTGGCAAGCAAACGATGCTGCGCGCCTGGCGCAGCGCCGCTCGATTTCAACTCCGCGCGGGTCAGGTAACGAACAATCGGTTCATGGTGCTGAGTACAGCCAGTGAGCCCCATCAGCGACAGCAAGCCCCAAAAGCGCAAATGAGCCAACGCCATCACTCAGTTCAATTGTCGAGCGGCGATGGCTCAGGGCCTCTCGGGATCGGATCCGCGTCGGGATCCGGCGTGCCACGCGTGGGCGTCTCGGGCGCATTCGGAGTGCGAGGGCTCGGTGAATCTTCGAACGCGGGGCGCGGCGCGGGGTTTTGCGGGTCGAGATCCGGCTTCAGCGGCGGGTCCTCGATCGGCGAGCGCGGTGTAGGCATGTTTGGCATGGGTGCTCCTCGGCAGGAATCCCATGAAGGCTGCAAAGCGCAGGCCAAGGTGTAGGCCGCGGCCCCAATTGGCAGAGTACGCCCGTCTCGGGCGATCTAGCGGTCGTGTCGCGCCGCGATGCCGAAGCGGAAGGGTTGTGGCGGAGCGCCTCGCCGTAGCCTAGGCGCCCCGCACTCGCATCAATGCTGCATCAATGCAGATACGGCTTGATTGCGTCGTACCAAACGACGGCCATCTTCTCGTAGCCGCCTTCATTGGGATGAACTTGGTCGGTCCCCAAGTCGGAAGTCTTGAGCGCGGCGAACATGTCCACGTAGAGGACATGTTTGCCAGCCTTGGCGCGCGTGTCGACCACGCCGGGTACGGCCTTGTTGAACGTGGTGACCGCTGCCGCGCCGGACGGAAACGGAATGATGCTCGACACTACGACCAGGGCATTGGGCGCGTCGGCCACCACGTGGTCGATCAGCGTACCGAGCCGATCCGGAGCTCCTGCCGGCGCTCCGTACATGTCGTTGGTGCCGAGGTGAACCAGGACGATATGGGGGTCGAAGTCTGCGACCACCTTCTTCCCCGAGTAGCTCACGCCGTCGTTGCTTGCGGTCGACTTGCCCGTGACGAGATCGTCGTCCTGCTGGATGGTCCAGCCGCTGTGTCCCTCGTGCTTGGCCACCCACATCGAGCTCGCGCTGCCGAGCGCCGAAAGCACTGACGCGCTCGGCGGGTTGGCGCTGTCGTAACCGACGAAGGTGATCTTCTTGTTGTCGGCCGAGGTGTGGGTGAAGAGCTTGATTCGATAGCCGCCCCCATAGTTGATGCCCCAAGTGATCGAGTCGCCGAGCGGCAAGATCTTGCACGGCTCAGTGGCAGGACACGGAGAAAAGCTGCCTGAGCCACCGGTACCTACCGAACCACCACCAGCGCCGGCAGCGCCCGCCCCTGCACCCGCTGCGCCGCCACTGGCACTCGCAGCGCCGGCCGCGCCACCGCTGCCACCGAGACCCGATGCGCCTGCACTCGCTCCCGCAGAACCCGCCGCGGCTCCACCACTACCTGCACCGGCAATCGCACTGGGCGCGCCGCCCGCGGGCTGCGCGCTACCACCTGCTCCTGCGCTAGCTCCGGCCGCACCAGCAACTCCGATGCTGTGCGCGCCGCCACCCCCGACGGCGGATGGCGCGCCACCAGAACCGTCATTCGATTCGGAACTCGAGCAACCAAAGACCAGCGCGAGCGCGCTGAGCGCGCAGACACTGCGAAGTGTTTTCATGGGCATTGCGGAACGTTTCATGGGTTTCAAGTCGGGCAGGAGGGAACAATGAGTCGGTGTGCTTGGCAAATGACTCATCCTTGCCGCCCATCAAGAGCGACGAAATTGTCACCCCCGCCGCCTGCCCCTCAATGCCACGCAGAGCAGCTGGCCACACGCAGTCTGATTGTATGTTTTCGCCAATAGTCGACGGATCGCGTCTTCGCACCACGGATCGAATTGGAATCGATCCCGATGTCGACATGTGCTCGTCAGACACGACCGCCACGAGCACGACGAGCGCGACCGCCTCGCGCATTCGGCGGTCGCGCGTGCTCGTTCGGCTCAGTTGCGGCTGGGGTAAATGCCCTCGAGCGCGATGATGAAATTGATCGCCAACAGAGGCTGGCGGTTCTCATGCGGTTGGCTGCCGCCAGCGACCGTGGAAGTGGCGGGCGCCATGGCCGCGGTTCCCGATGCGGCGTAGAACGGCGTCTGATCTTGGTTCGCCATGACCGCTCCCACGGGGCTTGGCACGCCCGGCGCGCCGTCTGAGCAGGGCGCGGAGACGGAATGGTTGTGCGCCGGCATCTGAGGCCCGAGCAACGTCACGCTCTCGACTCCGGTAGCCTGACCGAGGTTGTACGGGCTCAGCCCGGGCCCCGTGCCTGGGTGAAGCGGGACTCGCCCGCGTAGATCCGGAAGCGCGAAAGTCGTACGACCGTCGCCTCCGAAGGTGGTGCCCAGGATCGAAAACAGCGCAGAACTTTGGGCGATCGAGAGCAATTGACCATCACGGGTCGCCCAGCCTTTCGGCGCAAAATTTCCACAAAATAGCACGATCGATCCAATGAACGGTTCAGCCATCCGCGGGTCTCCTTCTGTTCGCTCGAGTTACTACTGGCAAGTAATGGCGACGGCTGCGCGTTGGGTGGCGCTGAACGTTCCGGAGAACGTCAGGGCTACATCGATCACGCTACCGGCTGCGACGGTCGCGGTGCCGGCCGAGACGCAGGAGTAAGCGCCAGCATTCACGGTGCAGCTCGCCGCCGTGTTGCTGAAGGCACTCGGCGGAGCGCCGACGGATGTCGTGGCTACGCGAACGGTGAACGTCTCCGCGAATGCCTGCGGGTTATCGAAGAAGACCACGGAGATACCCAGCGCGCAGGTGGTGGGGGCGCCATTCGCCGCGTTCAGCGTGGTCATTTGTTTTTCCGACGAGCGCGTCCCAATTTCTGGGGCAGCTCGAGTGTGATCAGTTGATCGTCCCGTCGCCGACGGGGTTCAGTGTCGAGCGCCCTCTCACGGGGTGCGGGCGACCAGACCTACAGGATGTCGTTGCACCTTCCTCACAGTCTTGGCGGCTTGGACGGCCAATGCTCAATGCACGGGGTGAAACGAGTATTGCCAGCTAGAGGTCCCGCGGGCGAACAATACCGCTTGGACGAAGCGCTAGATTTTCGCACTGTATCATCGGCAGTTGTCTCGCCGAGCAACGTGCCGCCGCATGCGCAAAGCTGACGAAGGCGTCATCGACGCTAGAGACGATTTGCGCCGCGCGATGCTCGCATTCGATAAAGTGCGCGCGAACAAAAATCGCAGCGTGCGCATCCCTACACGCCGCTGGCAACCGCTCGTTGGTTCGACTTGGTCGGTGCTCGACGAGTTCGAAGCCAATGGCCGGCGCTTCGTCGTCGCCATCGAGAGCGCGCCGCCGACGCGCCCGCGGCGTCGCGACTTGAGCGCCCGCGAGTACCAGGTGCTGACTCAGGCGCGCCTCGGCCATTCGGACAAAGTCATCGCACACACACTCGAGCTCTCCTACTCTACCGTACGAGTGCTGCTGCATCGCGCCGCGAAAAAGCTGAACGCATCGACACGACGCGAAGCCCTCGTGCGCTTCGCCGCCCTGGCGACCTCACTCGACACGTTTACGTAAACACCTGCGCGATTGACTCGGCATCGCCCGCGCGTATCAATCTAGGGGATGGCATTTCGTTCTTGGACTCTCACGCCCGCGATCGGCGCTGTCTTGCTCGCGGTGGGTTGCTCGCAGGACGCTGCGGACGGAACCAATGAGGACGGCGGCACCGCCGGAGCCTCATTTGCAGGAGGGCACAACGAGAGTGGCAGCTCCGGCGCCTCGCTTGCGGGCGCGCGTGACGAAGGCGGAGCGCCCGGAACCTCGTTCGCGGGTGCGCCTGGGGACGGCGGGGAGTCCGGGGCGTCGTTTGCCGGGGCTCCCGGCGAGCAGACGACGCCGAGCAAGTTGTCTTGCTTGGGCGTCTTGCAGTGCGCGGGAGGGTGCCCCGACGAGAACGCCGACGCTTGCGTCGAAGATTGCTTGAACCAAACGAGCGAAAGCAGTCAACCCGTGACGCTGGCCCTCGTCCAATGCATCGCGGACAACGAGTGCGCTGACTCCGCGTGCATTCAGGGCAAGTGCGAGAGCGCGCTCTCCGCATGCGTTGCCGACGCCGCGAGCGTGGCAGCCCAAGGTGAGCCTCCAAGCGGCCCGACGCCAACGGGATCCATTCCCACCGAGCTCGTCGGCCTTTGGAGCCAGGTCGGGTTGGCCAGCGGCATGAGCTACGAATTTTCGGCGGACGGCACGACGATTCAGGCCTTCTCGAGCGAGACCAGCTACGGCTGCGACTTGAAGATTCAATTGTCGTCGTCGGGTATCACCACGGTCAGTGGGGACTCGCTCATCTACCATCGCCTCGAGGGCACCCAGGGGTCGAAGACGTGCGGCACGATCACGACCAAGGCCGTTGCTCCCGCAGACATCGCCTATCGCTACGTGCTCGGCTCGTACGACGACGGCCGCGCCAAGCTCTCGCTCTCTCTCGTGAACCAAGACGGGACGATCTCCTCGCCCTTCGAGCTCCATCATTGAGATCACCAGCTCGTGCCCAAAACGCTCGGGTCCCTGCCACACCACCCGGCATGCGGGTCCGCACCGGGCGGTTCGAAGAGTTGAGGTTACGAGATCAGTCGGGGGATACCCAGCTGGTCGAAGTAGCTAATGGGAAATGCGGCGTTGATGAGCTTAGCCGAGTTCTTCCACCATCGGCGTCCGTTGGCCGCGACTGTCGCCGCGCCGGTTACGGAGAGACCCGTACCCGTAGCTCGCGAAAGATCGTCGTCCCACGCTTCCATTGTTTGAGGTGGATTGCTCGGAGTCGGTGACGGATCCATTGGTCGAGTTCCGTCAAGACGTTCGGCGTCTCGGCGAGCCGGAAGTATTCTTTCCAGCCAACGAGGTAGCTTCGCAGCTCAGCGGCAACTCGTTCGATGGTCCGTCCGACTGTCCGCCTCGTAGTGAGTCGGACCCTCTCCTTCATCGCCTCAACTTTCCTCGCAATTCGGCACTTCACCGAGCGACCTGGCGCATCCCAAAGGAGTAGCCGAGTAACTTGCGGCTCGTGGCGACGGCAATCGCACTCTTCGCTTCGTTGATTCGGAGCTTGAGTTGCGTGTAGAGCCGCTGCAGCATCGGTCGAGCACGGTCGGGATGCCAAGCTTTCGCATCCCACCATTGCCCTTCGGGATCAGCTGCTCTTTCACCATCGAGGGCCGGTACGCCCCCGAGAGCAATTGCTCGCGGAGCTCGGACCAGTGGGCTCGTAAATGATCGGGCAACTCATCCACCGTCATTCCGTCGATGCCGGGACTACCCTTGTTTTTCTTCACTCCCTTCAACGCGGCCTGAAGGTTCTCGCGCGTGAGCGCCAGCTCCAGCAGACCGCTCGTTCCTGAGCGCTCGTTTCCTTGAGTCGCCGTCGGCGCTTCCTCGCTCCGCTTTACCCTCGGGGCTTCACCCCTACTCAACAGCGGCAGCTCCAGTTGCCTGGACATCTGAGGCCCTTTGCCTTCGAGATTCACAGTCATCTCGCTCTCCTCTTCGTTCGGTCCTTCACGACTTGTGTCGCCACTACGACCTCGGCTGACTTCTCGCTGCCGCTTGCGCGTCGCCCTTTCAGGCACGAGGCGAGATCTCCTCAGGTAAGAACGCTGTCCTTCACCGCACGACCGCTGGATTTACGTCCTGAGCTTTGGTCATCGCAGCTTCGCGATCATTGGCTCGCTCGCTCCGCTCGACGCCGCCTCGGATCCGGTTCTTGTACATCGGCCCACGGTTTCGCTCCCCGCTTCCTTCCCACGCTTGGTCACCGTCACGCAGTTGCGGTTCGCTTCGATCAGGATGACCTCCTTTCGACGGGACTTGCACCCGTAAGACAGCGCCCATTGCTGGGCGCACCAAACGCAAACGCGGAGTCAACTTTCGCCAACTCCGTGTTTCCATTCTTTGCTGCGCGGGGGCGTAACGCGGGCTGTATACCGCGATATCATTGGGTTTTGAACGGCAAATGGTGGCGTGATCCCGCCCAGCTGAAGCGCACCAGGCGAGGAATTCAGCGGCCGCTCCAGGTTCCGCGCTCAGATCCGAACAAGGCTCGCTGTCGGGTCCAGGCGGACGAGGTCGTCCGGATCGCTCGTCACAATTGCCTGTTTCGCGCGCTTCGCGCAAATCACGACGTGCGCGTCTGCGATGTCTCTCGTGCGGCTCGCACCCAGCAAGATCCCGACGCTACTCGCATCGACGGCGTCAAGCGAACGAAGGTCGGTGGTCGGTTGACGAATCAGCCGCGCCAGCCGCGCCTGCTTCGCTGGGCGCCGGATGGATTGAGCCAATGCTGTTGCTGGGACGGTCACACGCGCACCCAGCTCCTTGGCGCGAGCCAGTAACACGAGGACCTTGCGTTCGTCGCGGTCGAGCGCGATAAGCGCTCCGGCGTCGAGAGTCACGCCGCTCATGCGGCTCGAGCCCTGGCCCGCTTGCCCCGCCCCTTGCCCGGAGGCTTCAAGAGCACATTATCTGCCCAGGTCCGCTCCGCACGCGTGAGCGGACCGCCTGTCTGATCGAGCGCGGACGCGAGGAGTGCACCCCAACCGGCAACGTCGTTGAGCGATACCGCGACGGCGTGCTGAACGAACGCCGAGACACTGCTTGTCGAACGCGCTTCGACCAAGGCGCGGATCGCCACCAGCTGATCCACGTCGAGGGTTACCGTTACCTTTTTCGTCGCCATACCGATTGCCATACCACAGGCGAGTAGCCTTTTCCAGCGCCGTCAGCTCGAGCGCGAGGCTCCGCATATCATCGGCTCAATGACGCACGTCAGGCCTTCGCCTTGCGCTGCGACTGAGGTCGTTCGCGATCGGCGCCACTCTCGTCGATGACTTGTTGCAACAGGAGGATGATGAACGTCGCATCCAGCTGAAACGGTCAGAGCAGTGATCGACGAGAGACGACGCCTGCTTGGCGCACTACGCGGTTGCCCGGGGGCGCAACCACACGCACGACAACCGCAGGCGGCACGCCCGCCAAGACCCCACGCGATCCAGAGCTCGACCTGTCCATCAACGCATCCGGCCCCGGGTTCATCGGTGTGGATTGCAGAAATCCCCAAGTCGACTCCGGCAGCACGAACTTCAACCTCGTGCCCTACAACAAGGGCACGACCACGAAGAACGTCACCTTCTCTAACGCCAGGTGAAGTTCACGGCCGGCTCGCGCAAGCTCACCTGGCGTTTTCAGTGCGCGCCCACGGACAGTGGTCCCGTACGGCCCGAGGGCTCGCTGTTCGGAATCCCGATGTGGAACGTGCCGAAGTCCGGCTCTGGCATCGGCACCGGCACGCCCTGCGACTACACCTGTGACCAGCCGGTAGAATTCTCACTCGATATGACCGAAGCCGAGATCGGATCTTGGACTCTGGTGTGGATGTGGGCTCTCGATTGCCCAGACGAGCGTGGCCGCTTCGGGGATTCTTCGACATCGCGCGCGATGTCACCGGAAAGGTGCTCGGGTTCGCCATCATGGCCGGATCGAACCCGGTCCACTGGCGCGACTGCGCGGGCAAAACGTAGAGCTAGCTTTCGCTAACTCCGCGCTTTCATGCCTTGTTGCGCGGGGGCGATTCGACCAATGTACCCCGAGGTCTGGACGGCGATTCGCATAGAAATCGCGCTTAGCGCCAGGGGCAGACATGCGGAGTTCAGAACCGTACGCCGCTCATGAGCCCCACCTGAACGACGTCGTGGTCAGCGGACCCGTCAGCGGACGTCACCCAATACTTGGTTTGAAGCCCAAGCTCCAAGGCGCGGTACTGCCAAAGCAGCGCGACCTCGGGACCGATGTAGTACGCCGCCCCCGTTGGGACGATGGCGTCGCCGTAAAAAAACATGAGCCCCGCATCGACTGCGCCGCGCAATCTGAACGAAGACAACAACAAGAGATCGTACCCAATCGCGCCACCAAAACCCGTGTTGGCGACATCCGTTACGACCACTTCGCCCGTCGAGCGCGTCTGCTCGATCCTCCGGCCAAACCCGTGGCTGAGGTCAGCGCCGATTCGAAGTCCGAAGGGCAAGGTGTAGCCGAGGTCCAAGCCCACCGTCACGCCGTAGGGAGCGACCTCTGTACCGTCCCACCAGGTCGGATCCCCAACCGCGAACCCGTACCCTAGCGTAGCGAGCGCGTCGAAACCTCCGACCTTCCTCGGGCTCTCGGCTTGAGCGCTTCGCACCCCCACAAGCTGAATGAAGAAGAAACAACCCAGAGCGAACACGGCTTGACAGCCAACCTTGCGCACAGAGACATAGCCCTTCTTCAATATGAGATAAGCAAAGTAAGCGAAATGCCAGTTTCGCGTCAACTCACGGTTGGTCTGAGAGCGCGATGCGAGCTAACCAACGGCCCGTCAGCCCATTCCGAGCAATGCCTTGCCTCGCTTCCGACTCACGCTCGACTGCGCCGTCCACCAGCTCTCAACGGCTTCCAGTAAGATTTCATTGAGGGAACGGCCCTGATCCAACGCGAAGTGGCGAAGCTGACGGTGCAAGGAAGACAGGAAGACGGGAGCCTGAATGTGAAACGGGCATCGGCACGGCTGGCTTTCAACCCTTGAAGTGCGAACGCGCTCCGCGAGAAGCCACCGCAATCGCGCTCGTCAATCTCCGCGTAGTCCGTGCGGTAGCAACAGTCGCAGGCTTCGGCTTTGCGGGTGCAGCATAAGAAATCCGTGTCCCGCGATTGCGCACAGGACGTACCGATCGGGGGCGAGCCAGCGAAGGGCCGCAGCTTGTCGGGGTAACAGCTGCAGATGTTTGCCTCATGGCTGCCCAACCAACAGCTCCAGGTCGGCTTCGCGTCCGCACTTTCGCTGCTGCTGCAGGCAGAAGCGAGCAGCAAGAGCGTAGCCAGATGTGGCCAATACCGAAGCTTGCGCCCTGATTGGTCATCGGCGCTTTGTAGAACGGTCGCACCACCGATGCAAATCCACCGATCCAACTGCGGCTTCTGTTTCCTCCTGATATGCTCAGGGCGCGCTTGTTGGCTCGGCGAGCCGAAGGGCAATGATTCGCCTCGCCGCTGACGAGGACTTCAACAATGACATCGTGCGGGGGTTACGCCGGGCCCTCCCGGACATGAGTATCGTCGGTGTCCGAGAAGCCGGTCACGCCGGGCGCGCCGATCCGGAGGTTCTCGCCTGGGCAGCCGAGGAAGATCGGGTTCTTCTCACGCACGACGTGACGACCATGACTCGACATGCGCTCGAGCTCATTGCCCGCGGCCAGTACATGCTTGGCGTGATCGCCGTGCACCAACGATTGCCAATCGGCGCCGTAGTCGATGACCTGGTGCTCGTGGCCTCCTGCAGCTTTCCCGGAGACTGGTCAAGCAGATCCAATCTCTGCCGCTTCGATAGTGCAATCTGAATCGACTACTGAACGAAATGGACGGACTACGCGAAAACAGCGAAGCGTTGTTCATTCTCACCACCAATCGACCGGAAGCACTCGAAGCCGCGCTCGCTGGACGGCCCGGGCGCATCGACCAAGCGATCGAATTCCCACTGCCCGACGAAGTGGGCCGCGGGCGCCTGCTAGAGCGCTACCGTTCTGGGCTGACGTTGCCGAAAATGCTCTCGAAAACCCTGGTGCGCCGAACAGAGGGAACGAGCGCGGCGCTGCTCCGACGAGTTCGGCGCCAAAGGAATGAGGTGGGTGAGCTCATGGGCCAGCGTGTCGACGAGGCATGCTGCATCGACCAAGCGGATGCTCTCCACGGAATCCGCGAATCTTTGGATGGAAACGGGTTGGTCTCCGCAATGGTGATTATGGGCGGTTGAGCGAAAAGCCATCACGATGCTACCTTCGAGCCATCATTTCGTGATGGGGGAGTTCACGAAATGACGCGAGCGCGTCGAGACGAAAGGTTCGCGAGAGTCGAAACACCGCGTGCGTTTCGTCATCGTTCCTTCACGCCATAGCGTGTGCATCGCGCTTTCTCCGTAGATGGCTAGGACGAACATCGCCCTTACTGTATATTCCCCCGCAGCAAGAGGAGTAAGCGATGCGGTGGTTAAACGTGGGGGCGCTTCGCGCCAGCACATTCATTGGTCTAGCACTGCTGGGTTGCGGCCCAGACAACGCGGCGTCGCCATGCGGCGACGGCACGTTTTTCAAGGACGGTAGCTGCGTCTCAGTGAGCGTCATCTGCAGCGATGGCACCACCTTCAACGGCACCGAATGCGTCGCGTCAGCCCAAGTTGGATGCGGCGAGGGCACCCAACTCGCGAATGGGACCTGCATTGCCGACGACACCCACGCGACGCTAACCTGCGGCGAGGGCACCAAGCTCCACGGCAGCGAATGCGTCCCGTCATCGACGGACACGCCGGTGAAATGCGGCCCTGGCACCAAGCTCGACGCTGGAACGTGCATCCCCGACGGCAGCAACACGACGCTAACTTGCGGCCAGGGCACCGAGCGCGACGGCGACACCTGTGTAGCAGTCGCTGGGTCCACCATCACCTGCGGCGATGGCACCGAGCTCAGCGGCACTGAGTGTCTGCCGACGCCCACGGACGCCCCCGTGACGTGCGGTGCCGGCACCAAGCTCTCGAACGGCGAGTGTATTCCTCAGGACAGCCTGAGCTGTGGCAGCGGTACGGTGCGCCAAGGCAACGAGTGCGTGGCCGTAGCTGGCATCGTGTGCGGCAGCGGCACCAAGCTGCAAGGGAACGAGTGCGTTCCACAATCGACGATCACCTGCGGCGATGGCACCACGCTCAGCAATGGCGCGTGCGTTCCGGTCACGGTCACGTGCGGCGCGGGCACGCACGTGCAGGGCGCGCTCTGCGTGCCGAACGCGCCGCCGGTGACCGTTCCCTCATCCGAGACTTTCGGCTTCAAGATCGCCGAAAAGGGCGGCGATGTGGTGTACTTTTTGGATCAAACGGGGACCGCTGTGTACCGCTATGACCTCGTTGCCCAAAAGTTCCTGAGTGCCTTTGCGACGTCTTCGCTCACCGCCAGCACCATGGCTGTCACTCCTAAGGGTGACAAAGTGTATTTGGGGAATCTCGGGGGTCGCATCGACACCATCGATACGGCCACAGGGTCCACCACATTCTTGGGGGCGGGGCCGTCCACGTTGATCTGGATGACGGTCACGGGCGACTTCCTCTATACCATCGATGAGAGCGGCGCGTGGGAGAGTCATGCCACGTTCAGTCGTGCGACGGGCGCGCGCGTGTTCAGTGATGAGTGGCGCAACGCGTCCTACGGGGCCTATTACGCATCAGGAATCAAACGCATCTTTACCTTCCGTGACGGCACGTCACCGAATGATATCTATTACGAAGAGGTCAATAGTACGACGGGCGCGCTCAGCGACGACATCGAGTCGCCGTACCATGGCGACTACAACCTCGGGCACCCGATCCGTGTTTCGCCGGACGAGAGCACCGTTTTCGTTGCCAGCGGGGTCGGTTTCAGCACGACGGATCTCAAGTACAAGAGCTCTATCGGCATCAGTTATACGGATCTCGCTTTCGCGGGGGATCGCCTTTATCTGTTGCACCCCAAAGGCTCGGCCTCCGAGGTGGTGGTGATGGACGCGAAGTTTGCCATCCTTCAGCAGTTCGATTTGCCCGGCACTCCACTTCGTCTGTTCGTCAGCCAGGGCAAGCTGTTCACGTTCACTCGCCAGGCCGCGATCTCGATCTCGACCTCAACGCTATAGCTATTTCTGTCTGCACCGAATCAGCACTCACCCGGCCGACCGCATCGACGAAGTGCTTCCCGATCGCTGGAAAGCGGCAGAATCTGGCTAGGTGTGCAAGGGCGTCCACGGCCGGACGCTTACCCCCAATCCGCCTCCCGCCTCTGGAGCTCATCACCGAGCGTGTGCTGGCCCTGAAGGAGTCGGCCGACGTCGACGGGGCGCGTGCGCCCCTGCGCCGCTATCTGAAGGACGGCCAGATTACGCTGACCCCCGAGGCGTTCGGAGACGCCCAGGCGTACACCGCCCGCGCTGAATTCGCCGATCGAGGTGCGTGTTGCCTGAGAGGCACCGCCTGCGCCCGGCTGCCGGCTCTGGCACGTCCCGCCCGAGCGGGATAGACTCCAGCCATGGCGGACGCTGCAAGGATTCTGGAAGAAGCGCTTTCCTTGGCGGCCGATCAGCGGGCACGCATCGCTCATGAGCTGATCGAAAGCCTCGATGGCGACGTCGGTGCCGAACGGGCGCTCCAAGTTGAAGCGATCCGTGCCGCGCTGGTCGAAGGTGAGCAGAGTGGGATCGCGGAGGACTCGAGCCTTGAGGGCATCCTCACGGAGCTCCGTGCGTCTCGCGCCCGCTGAACGATGGCTGGTTTCCGTCTGTTACGCCGGGCACGCGTCGACCTGCTCGATATTGGCGCGTTCACGGCAGACCGATGGGGTGACGATCAGGCTGAGCGCTACCTGATCGGGGTCTTTGCAGGGTTGCAGACGCTCGTCGATCGGCCCGAGCTACGTCGACCCTTTCGCGGGATCCCACCCTACCTTCGCGCCCTGTCGGCAAGCATGCCGTCTTCTACCGAGTGACCCCGGACGGCGAGGTCTTGATCGTTCGCGTCTTGCACGCGGCCATGCTGCCAGCGTTGCATCTCTCGAACGACGAAGAGGATGAGGATGAGGACGACGCGTAGACGGCAATACAAACGCAAAGCAGGTCGAGTGCGCTTTGCTCGAGTAGCGTGAGAGCGTGAAGCGGCGCTGGCTAGAGCTTCTCGATGTCGAACTGGCGGCCGCTGATCGTGACCTTGGCGGCGGTTTTGGCGCTCGTGTGCGCACAGAGCCATTGCGCTGCTGGTAGCAACAGGCCCGGCGCGGGTAGCCGCGCGTCGTAAGGCGCTTCGAACGAGCCCAAGTGCCCGCCTCCGCGCATGCTCGGATTCTGGCAGGTCGAGTAACCGTTCACGAAAAAGATGTCGACGCGCCCGCCCGTGACCTTGACTCGAGTCACGTAGGCGGCGCCCTGGACCAGCTGATGCACTTGACCTTCACCGCCCGGCTGCACGTCGAACGAGAAGTCGAATGGCGTACCCTCGGCTAGTCGCTTGACGCTCAAGGCGTCCTCCGTGCGCTTCTCGTTCGACAACCCCCAAACGCACAAAGCTATGACGAACCCCCACGTGGCGGTTAGGCACAGGACCGTCTGCGCCGACGCCGCCCGTAGCCCGATGGCGCGCGACCGCGCCGCCAGCCACGCGCCCGCTCCGCTGAGTCCGAGGCGCCCCACGGCCGTTTGCACGGTCACGCTGCACGTGAGCGAAAGTATCGAGGCGCTCCAGGCCTTGAAGTAGACGAAGTGGAGCAACAGTGTCGTGACCAGCGTGATGAGCAGGCCGTCCCAATGCGTATGACTGGGGTCCTTTCCGGCGCGGATGAAGCCCAATGTCACCCAAACGTGAATGAAGTCCGCGATGGCAGCTGTGGTGAGCACGGATACCGACGCGACGCCCAGCGTGAACCAGGCCGGAGCCGTGCCGTTCATCAACGTGGGTGAGTAGAGCGACTCCATGCCGAGCGCGGGTAGGCCGTAGACGCCGGCCGCCGTCCCCAACAGCGCAAGCACGATGGTGCCCAGCATGTTGTGCCAGCCGGCCTCGCCCTGGGCGACGTACGTTGCGTTGCCCTGCAAACCGAGCAGCACGCCCCCCCACTCCCATAGCGCGACCCGCCCGCTCTGCATGAGCAAGCCCAGGCCGACGAACAGCAGCACCCAGGAGCAGGCATAGGTGTCGGCCGCCCCGAACACGTGATACGCGGGGTCGAGCTCGAAGGTGGCGGCCTTCATTCCGACGCCCTCCAGCAAAACTCCGCTCACGTCGTCGTTGGGGCTCAGCCCCAGGCCGCCGGCGAGCCAATTTCGGTATGTCTCGTCCCGGCTCAAGCCGGCGAGCGCGGTTTCCAGCTCTTTGACCTGCGGCTGCCAGGTCTTAGCACCGGTCCGTGCCGAGTACGCGAGCGCCATGACGGCAGAGCGGGCACGCGTCAACGCCGCGTCGTGCCGCTCACGCGCGGAACCGGGCGCGGAAGCGGAGGGCGCCGGCTGCGCTTGTATGAAGCTCTCGAGCCTGAAGAAGGCGAGGTTGCTCAATGCCAGCAGGGCGAGAAAGAGTGGCAGCGCGATCAACACCCGCGTGCGGCGCCGTGCGGCGGGTACCACAAGCGCCACGAGGAGGAACAGTAGCGCGACGCCGCCGAGCGGCTCGGAGAGCTCTTTGAGAAAATCGAGGTCGAGCTGGCTCGCCCTGGTTACCCAAAACGCGAACTTGAGCAGCAGGAGCGCCAAGCTCACGGGTAGCTTGAACAGCGACATGCCCAGCGCGAGGGCGAAGATGCTCGGCGCCACGAGCAAGAGTGGCAGTGGAACCCAGATCCAGGGTCGTAGGCGGCGCTCGGAGGTCGAAGGCAGGGCCATTTGCTGATATGCGCGGGGGCATAGGCGCGTACGAAAATAGGCCTACCACGCCCGAGCCGCGGCAATCGTTTTACCGGTGTTGACGACGACGACTCGTGCTTGTTTCTGAGTCGTGACGCGCGCCGGCCGCGGGTACGGGGCCAGGGCTACAACTTTTGTAAGTTTGCTTGAACGCCTGTGCGTACGAGTACTCGCTCATTTGCTGGCAATCCTTGGTCGATTCGCACAGCCGGCGGCACTCGCCGCTGAAGAGCAGGTCGCAATAGCGCTCAGTGCCGATGCATCCCGCGTCGATCAAGCAGAACGGCGCGTCCACGCAGGTTTGGTCGTCGCAGCATTGCCCCACGCGGCAATAGACCGCGCCCGCTGGTCCCGCGCTGCCCAATGCCGCGCCGCCTTCGCCGCCCGCCGCGTAGCTCGGGCCGGGACTCGACGTACTGCCACAAGCCGCGCACGCAAGCGCAGCTGTCATCAGCATCCACCGCACCAGCTCCTCGAATCATTGCTACTTCCAGAGAGCCTTCTTAGCATCGCGCCGGCAGCTCACGTCAACGGGCGTCCAACGGCCTCCGCTCCTATTGGCTGGAGTACGCCTCGGGCAAGCTGAAGGTTCGCGGTGAATTTTCGGGGGCGGCTTTCTTGGCGCGCGGTGGCGTATACCGATTTCGACCGACGGCTGGCGTCGCGCACGCCGTAAAGACTTGTCCCGAAGCTGGCTCCGAAAGCGAGCGTCCTGACGCCGACAATCTGGTCGATCAAGCGGTGATGGGTGCAGTCGCTGAGCGGCTCGACGCGGCCGGCACACTCACCATCCAGCCTTTGCCTGAGCCAGAGAACGCGCTGATGTTCAGCAACCGGGTCGAATTGCGCGGATCGCTCGGGACCTATCTATTTATCGACTCGAGCTCAGACGCTCAATATTGCTCAGCTGTGCACGACTCGGGTTCGACCTCGTCCGTCACGTTCGACCTCCTTCGCGGCGACGACGTCGACTTCCCCACGGTCGCCGATCGCGCGATGCTACGATCGTGGGTGCTATCGAATCGTCGCGCCAACCTGAGGGATTGTCTTGCTGTGCGGCGGGACGCCTTCGGTCAACCGCTCGGAGACGACGTGCACGAGGAGTTTCAGGTGCAAGCCGTGGTACCGACCTGGTCCAAGCAGGGTCTGTTCGGCTTCGACCTGGAGCTCACGGCGTACCGGTCTCATGCTGAGGGGCTTCTCAGTTGTCAGGTCAGCTCAGATCAAGCACCGCCATCGCTGATAGGCCTCAAGGTGCCGATTGGCTTGCGAGCACTCGCGCAGCAATTGCCCGGCCTGGCGCTCCGCGGATTCAGTGTGCTCGAGGCGAAGGGGGACCGCATCCCAGGTCGATCGAGTGTTCGCCGAGCAGGCGCGACGCGAGCGCGAGCGCGAGCGCGAGCCATAACCGTCTTTGCCTCCTTCGCGCAATGCCGAGCGAAGCTCCGGCCCCTCGCCCCGTGGAAACCAATTGTTTGCGCAACGGGTTCGATATGGTGTTCGCTTTCGGTGGCCACCGGTAGTACCCCATGGTAGGAATAGTTCCTACCTGGAGGTATTACCAATGGCTGTCCGCAAAGGAAGCTACTCATTGGACGAGCGAGCCGCCGAATATTTGGACCGCAGGGCGAAGCTCACCAAACGTAGCGCCTCTGCAGTCTTGAGCGAACTCGTCGCCGAGGCGGCACGCCAAGACGCTCGTGATCGCGCACTCAAGGAGCTCGGTGAAGGAGTCGAGATCCCCGAGCGGGAGGTGCAACGTTGGCTCAAGAAGCTAGGTGCAACGTGAGCCGAAAACCGAAACGCACGACAAATGTTGGTCGGGCAACCCGGGGAGTGACATTCGATACTGGAATGCTCGTTGCTCTCGAGCGACGACACGCGGGCGCCCTAGCGTTGCTCCGCGCCTGTCGGCTGTCGCGAGCCTCTATCACCATTCCGGCGGCGGTCGTGGCCGAATGGTGGCGGGGTACCCACCGATCCTTGCTAGAAAGCGGTCGCGTCGAGGCGTTGACACCCGAGCTTGCCGAACGCGCGGGCGAGCTACTAGCACGCACTGCTGGCTCCAACGCGGTCGACGCGACCGTCGTCGCCTCTGCGGCGCTCCGTGGCGACCTCGTCATAACCGGCGATGAGCACGATCTCCGAGAGCTCGCCGAGTTCGCTTCCGGAGTTACCGTCGAGCGTCTGCGCTGACCGCGGACCTGCCCCGGGCGAGCGTGGGGCTTATCGTCGCAGGCGTGGAACGAGGGCTGTATACCTCGAAATCACAGCACAAAAGCAAACCGCGGAATCGAGGCGTTCTCGATTCCGCGGTTCAGTCGTTGCGCGGGGGCGCAACGCGGGCTGTATACCGCGATATCGTTGCGGTTTGAGCGAAGCCTCGTTGCGTGAGTGCTCCAAAATCGGTAACGCCGCAGCGCTCAGGTATGCCGTAGAACCTGGCAAGCGCAGGGTAATGCTTTCGTCCCACGCTAGACTGCCGGCGAAGGTGAGGCAAGCGCACTCACGAAGGACGTCGACCCGTGAGCTCCTAAAGCAGGAGTCGGTCAACGGGATAGCGGAAGACGTCCGCGTGGCGTTTCAAGATGCTGCACAGCTCGACTCCGGAACGCTTTCGCGCATCGTACTGGCAAAGCGTCACGACGGGAAAGCGTCGCGAGAGGCGTTCGTAGCCCTCCTCGTAGGCGATGAGCTCGCTGAAACGACCGAACGGGCCGACTTCGGTACCGACGACGCGCAGGGAGCGGCGGCCTCGGCGTAGCGCCGCTACGAACAGTCCCTCAAGCACTTCAAGCTGGGCAGCCCCATGGCTGCGGTACTCTATGACGGTCACGTTGTCGGGTGCCGGCGCGCTGCCCGCGTGTCCGCCACGCCCCTCCAGCTGATCCATGACCGCACGGGTCGCTTGCGACGTCCCGAGCAGAATGGTGTCGCTGTCTTCGCTCGTGCGGTCCGCCAAAAAGCCCACCGCCAGCTTCGTTCGTGCGGCGTCGTTGAGATAGAACGCGCAGAGGTGAGTCCCGGACTCGACGGGCAGTCCGCCAATCGTCGTGACCTGCCTGATGCCGGCCGCCGCTGATGCCGCCGTCGCCGGCTGATTGTCGAGGAAGGCGAGCAGATCTTCACGACGGAATCGGCGTTCGCGCTTGGCGCCCACTCGCAGGCACGCGAGGCGCCCTGCGTTGGTCCAGCGACGCAACGAGGTCTCGGTCACGTTCAAGAAGGCTGCAGCTTGCTTGATGTCGAGCAACTCTTCGCTCATCGGACTTCCAATAGCATTAAACCTGTATCTTGTGCAACTATCCTATACTTTGTTGACAATCAAAGTACACGTCTTAGTTACTGGGAGATGAGCGGCAACTCCTCCGGCCTCAACAACCTCAACGTATGCGGACACGCTGCAACCTCTCCGCTTAGGACGGAACGGACGAGCCCGAGCCTCCGGCCTCGGTTTTTGACGCCGCGTCGAAGCAAGAAAAGGCAGAGCCCTACGATGCGGATGAAAACGCAGCGGTACTGCAGGCACTCGTCGAGAGCGCGCCCGATCTGGTGATTCACGTCGACCGGCAGGGTCGAATTCGCTTCATCAACCGGTTGGCCCGGGGCTTCCGTCGCGAGGACGTGATCGGAACCGAGTGGCTCGCGTTCGTCGGCCCCGACCAGCACGGCGCACTGAGGGCCGCATTGCAGAAGACGCTGGCCACCGGAGAAACCACGGAGGTCGAGGTCTTGGGACCGGGAGATCAGGGGGCGCCGACCTGGTACTGGACGCGCATCGCTGCGGTGCTGCGCCGAGGCCAAGTCAGCGGCGCGGTGCTCCTGGCCCGAGACATCACCGAAAAGAAGCAAGCCGAAACGCGGCTCGTCGTCTCCGAGCGCATGGCGTCACTCGGCATGCTTGCTGCGGGCGTCGCGCACGAGCTCAACAATCCCCTGGTATCCGTGATTGCCAATCTGGAGCTGGCGATGCGCGACGTCGCGTGCTCGAGCGCCGTTCCGCTGCCGGACGATCTCGCCGAAATCCTCAAAGACGCTCGCGACGGCGCCGAACGGGTGCGGCACATCGTGCGCGACTTACGGATTTTCTCGCGACACGAAAGTGAAGAACGTGGCCCGGTTCAGATCGAGCGCGTCCTCGAATCGACGCTGCGCATGGCCGCGACCGAAATCCGCCATCGCGCACGACTCGTCACCAGCTACGAGGGTGTTCCACCCGTCGACGGCAGTGAAGGCCGGCTTGGTCAGGTATTTCTGAACCTGATCGTGAACGCAGCCCAAGCTCTTCCGGAAGGTCGCTTCGACGAAAACGAGATTCGCGTCGCCACCTCGCTCGACGAATTCGGCCGCGTGCTGGTCAGTGTCGCTGACACCGGGCCAGGCATTCCGGTCGACGTGCAGCGGCGTATGTTCACGCCGTTCTTCACCACCAAACCCGCTGGCGCGGGCACCGGTCTGGGCCTGTGCATTTGCCAACGCATCATCACGTCATTGGGGGGCAAGCTTTGGTTCGAGAGCATGAGCGGGCGCGGCACGGTGTTTCGCGTGCTCTTGCTGCCAGCAGCGAAAACGGCGAGCAGACCCACCACGGAGAAGCCAATCGAGCCCAGAGCGACCCGTCGCGGGCGACTGCTCGTCATCGACGACGACGTCAGCGTCACCCGAGCCTTGAAGCGCATGCTCCAGCAGGAGCACGACGTGATCGTGGCCGACGCGGCCGCACCCGTGCTCGAAGCGCTTGCGGCTGGGCAGCGCTTCGACGTCATTCTGTGTGACTTGATGATGCCGCAGGTCAGCGGCGTGGACTTTTTTTCGGCGCTGCTGCGCATCGATGCTGAACAAGCGCGGCGCGTGGTCTTTCTGACGGGCGGCGCGTTCACGCCGGTCGCGCGTGAATTCTTGGTTTCCACAACTAACTCGAGTCTGGAAAAGCCCCTCGATCCGCACGATCTGCTCACGGTAGTGAACGCGCTCATCGGATGAAAGGTACCTATGTCAAACGAAGCGGGGCCCGCATGTAGGGTGCTGTTGATCGACGACGACCCAGCCGTCTGCCGCGACTACGCCCGCGTGCTGCGCAGGTTCAACCTCGGTATCGAAACGGCCACGAACGGACGCGCGGCTCTCGATCTTGTCGTGCCAGGCAGCTTCGACGCCATCCTCGTCGACATCGCGATGCCGGGCCTAGACGGCATCAGCGTGCTGCGTGCGATCCGTGACCGTGATCCGGACATGCCTGTCGTGCTCATGACGGGCGATCCGACACTGAGCACGGCCCTCAAGGCCATCGAATACGGCGCCGCGCACTACTTGCTCAAACCGGTCGACTCGGACACCCTGGCAGAAACGGTGTGGCGAGCGGTTGACCAGGGCGGAAGCATGAGGCGCCTTCGTACTAGTGCGCTGGCGGGTCGCGGCTTCGACTTCGAAGCTGCGCTCGACGAGGAGCTCGACAAGGCGCTCTCGGCCTTGTGGGTGGCGTTTCAACCCATCGTTCACGCCCCCGACCGGCAGGTGGTCGCCTACGAAGCGTTGGTCCGCTCGCATTCGGCCCTGCGTGATCCAGCCGGGCTGTTCGACGCGGCCGACCGCGTGCAAAGAGCCCACGAGCTCGGCCGTACCGTTCGCAGAAAGGTCGCAGAGGCGGCGTCCGCGGCACCGTCCGACACACTGCTCTTCGTGAACGTGCATGCTTCGGAGCTCAACGACAACGAGCTTCTGTCCGGTGACGCTCCGCTCTCGAAGATCGCAGAGCGAGTCGTGCTGGAGCTCACCGAACGCTCCGCCATTCACCAGGTGGCGGGCCTTGAGACGCGCCTCGCGCGCTTACGCACACGCGGATTTCGCATTGCGCTGGACGATTTGGGCCAGGGTTACGCCAGCTTGGCCGGCCTCCTGCAGTTGCGGCCCGAGTTCGTGAAGCTCGACATGTCGCTCATCCGCGACATCGATCGCTCCTCTCGGCAGCAAAGCCTGGCCAGGGGCATCGCGCGGATTTGCTCGAGAGATCTCGGGATGCTGGTCGTCTGCGAAGGTGTCGAGCGACGCGAGGAACGCGATGCCTTGATCGCCAACGGACTCGACCTGCAACAGGGCTACCTCTTCGCCCGGCCGGCAGCGGGCTTTCCAGTGCCAAGCTGGTAGCGGGGTTAGGGAGTGGCTCGACGCCCATGAATGCTTCGACGCTACGAACGAGGTCGATGCATACCAAGTAGTATGGTTGCAGCTGGCAGCGCGCGGCGGGGGGCGCACACGTTGACTCCACGAGCGACCGTCAGGACATCCATGGACTCGCAACTCGCACCGTATACCGCGGAATCACAACACAAAACTAAACCGCGGAATCGAGGCGTTCTCGATTCCGCGGGAAAGTGGTTGCGCGGGGGCGATTTGAACCTCCGAGCTAGTGCACGAGTAGGAACGTTGTTACTTCTTCAGCCGTAACTGTTGCTGCTCTTCCGCCTCGAGATCGGCGAGGGCGCGAGCCAGTTCGTCTTGCTCGGCGGCGTTGAGCGGAATCGAATCCGGCGCGACTTGTTCGACGCGCACCGGGCTCGCCTTTGCCGGCTCGGGTTCGGGCGGCAAGAGACCCATTTTGCGCTTGAGAGAGGTGAGATCCTCGTCTGCGCCCTTGGTCACTTCGAGCTCGCGGAACTTGTGGGCCAGGGTATCGCCGGTCGCTTCTTCGTTCAGCTCGGCGTGGGCCTCGGCTTCGGCCTCCATTTGTTCGATGCGACCGGCCATGCGATCGAAGGTCTCGAACGCGCTGGCGTTCTTGAGCCCGGTCATCGTTTCTTGAATCGCCTTTTGCGCTTCGGCGCGCTTCTTCCGGGCGATCAGCAGATTCTTCTTGCGCTTGGCTTCCTCGATCTTGCTGTTCAGCGCGCGCAACGCGAGCTTGAGCTGATCGACGGCCTGCTTTTGCTTGCTCCACTGCTCTTGAAATTGCTCGGCCAGCGTTTGGTGCTCTTTTTTGCGAGCGAGGGCCTCTTTGGCCAAGGCGTCGTCACCCGCGCGCACCGCGAGCATGGCGCGCCGCTCCCACTCCGTGGCGTTCGCCGTCTCTTGTTCGACTTGCTTGGCGAGCCGCTTTTCGTCGGCAATGGACCCTGCCACTTGGCGCTTTGCCTCGAGCAGCTGATTGCTCATATCCAGCACGATCTGGTTGAGCATCTTCTCCGGATCTTCGGAGCTGCTGATCAGGTCGTTCAAGTTGCTTTTGAGGAGGGCAGCGAGGCGCGCAAAAATTCCCATTACTATAGCCTTGTCGGTTTAGGCCGACGCCTTCTTGGAGCCAAATTCGCGGAGCGTGGGCACTTGAGTGGCGAGCGCCATGTCCAGATCCGCGAGCACGGCCTCGAGTTCGTTCAGGTCGAGATTCTGAAGCGCGAGCGCTGCGCTGAGCACGATGCGGCTGCCTTCGATGCCGTAGGCGGCGTGCACCAAGGCAGTGGCATTGAGCACCAAGAGCTTGTGGAACAAAGGCGCGGCGGCGGCCGCGTCCACCGGAGCCAAGCCGATGTCGACCTGCGCCACGAGCACCGGCGCCGCGATGCGCAGGGCGACCAGCGGGCGATCGGCGCCGATCGAGACGAAGTACGTGCCCTCTTCTGCACGTTCGAAGCGCCGCTCGAGACGGTGCAGGTAGCCCTCGAGATCCTCGTTGCTCTGGATCATGTCGCTTTCAGCGTACCACGAATCGGCGCGCCGTCTTTGCTGGTGCGGACCAGTACCAAATCATCGGGCGGCGGCGCCTCGGGCTGAATAGTGACGTGTTCCAGGCCATACTGGCTCTTCAAACACGCAGCAACCTCACGACAGACGTCGGTACCATGATGACCGCGCGCCAGGGTGACGTGAGCGGTCAGAGCGTCGAAGCGGTCCGAGATGCGCCAGACGTGCAGATCATGAACGGAGGCGACGCCGGGACACGCGGCGATCGCGGCCTGAATTGCCGTCACATCGAGGTGCGGCGGCGCACCCTCCAGCAAAATCGCGGTCGTTTCCCGGAGCACGCGAAAGCCGCTGAACGCGACCAGCAACGCAATCAAAGCGGAGAGCACCGGATCGGCACGATTCAGCTCCCAGAACAGCACGGCCAGCGCGGCCAAGATCGCGCCCACTGAACCGAGCGCGTCAGTGAGCACGTGGGCCAACGCGGCTCGCACGTTGAGATTGCTCTGTCCGCGCATGAGCAAGAACGCGACCAGCAAATTGACGAGCAAGCCGGCCACGGCGGTGGCCAGCATCGGCTGGCCGTGGATTGGCACGGGCGACATCCAGCGCTCGATCGCTTCTTTGACGATCAGCAAGCTGACGAACGCGAGCGTGATGCCGTTGACGAACGCCGCCAGGACTTCTGCCCGGCGCAGGCCAAAGGTGCTCTTGTTCGTGCGCGGCTGATCGGCAAAGTGTTGGGCCACCAAGGCCAGCACCAGGGCCCCCGCGTCCGCCAGCATGTGGCCGGCGTCCGCCAGCAGCGCCAAGCTGCCGCTCCAGAAACCTACCCCCACCTCCACCACCATGAATGATGCGGTGATGCCGAGCGCAATCGAGAGCGCGGTCTTGGGGCTGGATGGCGAAGCGTGGCCATGACCGTGCCCGTGACCGTGCCCAGGGAGATCGTGGTCGTGCGAACCGCTCACCTCCGAAGCAAAGCATGGCTGCTCCGCTTTGGAAAAGACGCCGCGAACTCTGCAGGATTCAACGGCATTTTGCCATGCCGCGCGGAGTGACTTGCACTCGAAACGCGCCTGAGTAGGCTTGGCCATGTTTGACAAGAACTTGCGCGAGTGCCTGACGTTCGACGATGTCATGCTCGTACCCGCGTACAGCGAGGTCCTCCCCACCGAGGTGGACGTTCGCACGCGCCTGACCCGAACGATCGAACTCAACATCCCGATCGTGAGCGCCGCGATGGACTCGGTGACCGAGGCCCGCTCCGCCATCGCCCTGGCCCGCCAGGGTGGCATCGGCATCATCCACAAGAATTTACCGCCCGCCGCCCAGGCCGAGCAGGTCGATCGCGTGAAGCGCGCGGAGAGCGCGATTATCCTCGATCCGGTGACGGTGCGGCCCTCGCAGTCACTGCGTGAAGCACTGGCCGTGATGCGCCAGCACGACGTGTCCGGCGTGCCAGTCGTGGAGGGAGAGTCCCCTGTCGGCATCCTCACTGCGCGCGACATTCGCTTCGAGAAGAACCTGGATCAGCCGATCAGCGCGCTGATGACGACCAAGCTCGTGACCGTGCCGCCCGGCTGCCAACCCGAGGCCGCGCGCGAGCTCTTGCACAAGCACCGCATCGAGAAGCTGCTCGTGGTCGACAACGGCAAGCTCGTCGGGTTGATCACGATCAAGGACTTGCTGCAGGCCGAGCGCAATCCACTGGCCGTCAAGGATGACCGCAGCCGGCTACGCGTTGGGGCCGCGATCGGCCCGGGCTCGGATCGCGAAGCGCGCAGCGACGCCTTGGTCGAAGCGGGCGTGGATTTGCTGGTGCTCGATACCGCCCACGGTCACCATGTCGGCGTCATCGAAGCGGTGCGCGCGACCAAGAAGCGTCACCCGAACGTGCAGCTCGTGGCCGGCAATATTGCCACCGCCGAGGCCGCGAAGATGCTGATCGACGCCGGCGCTGACGCGGTGAAGGTCGGTATCGGCCCGGGCAGCATTTGCACCACGCGCATCGTCGCCGGCATTGGCGTGCCGCAAATCACCGCCATTGCCGATTGCGTCGAGGTGGGTGAGCGCAACGGCGTTCCAATCATCGCCGATGGCGGCATCAAATACTCGGGTGACGTGACGAAGGCGATCGCCGCCGGTGCCTCCGCGGTGATGATCGGCTCGCTCTTCGCCGGCACGGACGAAGCTCCCGGTGAGCTCGTGCTCTACCAAGGCCGTAGCTACAAGCAGTACCGCGGCATGGGCTCGCTCGGCGCCATGAAAAAGGGCAGCAAGGACCGCTACGGCCAGGGCGGCACCGCCGACGAAAAGCTAGTTCCCGAGGGCATCGAAGGCCGCGTGCCTCACCGCGGTTCGCTGGCCTCGATCATCGGGCAATTGGTAGGCGGGTTGCGCGCAGGCATGGGCTACACCGGCTCGAAAACGATCTCGGATTTGCGCAACAACTCCAAGTTCATCCGCATTACCGGGCAAGGCCTACGCGAGAGTCACGTGCACGACGTGATGATCACCGAAGAAGCCCCCAACTACCGCAGCACCTGAAGAGGAGGGGCGATCGCGTCCCCGCATCGCACCTCGAAGGCCGCTCGGTTCCTCGCCGTCGGCGGACCCGAAGCGCGTCCCGATATTCGACGCCGAAGGCTATGACGGCCTTCGGCGTCACTCGTGACCATCAAAAAACACCCCACCCTGCACGGGACTGTTCAGCGCGGCGCCTGCTTCTCCGTCAACATGTCGGCATGGCGGTGGACGAGCCGCCAAGCGCCCGCCTCGTGTCGGAAAAGCTCAGTGACGCGCAGGCTCATCGCCACGGGTTCGGCTTTGTTCGGCATGCGCACTCGCGCATGTTGGATACCCACCCAATAGCCGACGTCGCCGCTGGCGAACGATTGCAGAATTTCGAGTTCATTTTCGCCACCGCGTTGAAAGGCTTTCGCGCCTTGCTCATGGGTAGTCAAAACTTCGTCCGCCCCCTGAACGTAGCCGCCACCGGGACCGAAGAAGGTCGAGGTTTCGCGGGTGAGCAGGCGAACCACTGGACCTGCATCGCCATTGGCGTAGGACGCGGCAGCGTCAGCACGTAGCCGCATGAACTGTTGGAAGCCGTGCGGGTCGTCGGAATTCGCTTTGGCCATACCCGCGGGCGAGCAAATCTCGGACCATCCACCGCAAGCAGGGATTTCGTCGCGAGGGGAAGCGGACGCGCTGTGGCGCGTCCGCTCATGAGACTTTTGATCTCATTTCCCCGTCGCACTCTCGCGCTAGCGTTTCACGGGCAGGCGCCGTCAGCTGCTACGGAGACACCAGCTAGACCCGCGCCGCAGGCATTGCCGTACGTCTTGCCATCACAACCGCACACCGGATCGTAGTTGGCTGGGCAGGCGCCCTCGATCTTGACCGCGCAAGTGCCGGTCGCGTCGGCCTTGCCGCAGTTCGCAGAAACCGGGTAGTTGCAATATTGGTTGGCCGCGCAAGTGCCACCGAGCTTGCCGCCGCAGGTTGTCGCGGGCGTGCTGCACTCACCCTTCGAGATCACCGAAATCCCAGCGGCGGCGGCAGAGCACGCATTGCCGTAGGTCTTGCCATCGCAGCCGCAGACTGGCGCCGACTCTTTGGTGCAGGCGGTCGGAATGCTCGTGCAGGTACCGGTCTGATCGCCCGAACCGCACTTGGTCTCGATCGGGAAGTCGCAGAACTCGCCCTTCGCACAAGCCGTGCCCTTCAGACCACCGCACACCGCACCCGGCGTCGTGCCTTCGCAGGTGCCGGCGTGAAGGACCGATATGCCCTTGGCGGCCGCCACGCACGCGCTCGAATACGTGATGCTGTCGCAGCCGCAAACCGGATCGTACACGGTGTCGCAAGCATCCGGGATCTTCGTGCAGGTTCCGGCCTGATCAGCCGCACCGCACTTGCTGTCGATCGGGTAGTTGCAAAATTCGCTCTTTTCGCATGACGCGGGTTTCAGCCCACCGCACACGGTGCCCGAAGCGGGTTGGTCACACACGCCCGTGTGGGCCACCGAGGTGCCTTTGCCCGCCGCCTCGCAGTCATTGGCGTAGGTTTGACCATCGCAGCCACAAACCGCGGCATAGATATCCAAACAGACTTGCGGCTTGGGCGTGCAGACACCCGTTTGATCGGCGGCGCCACACGCGGCCTTGATGTCGTATGCGCAGTATTCGTTGGCGGCACAGCCCGCGCCGAGCAGACCGCCACACAGGCCGTCGCCAGACGACGCACCCGCCGAGCCGGTCGGTTTGCTGCCCGCTGAACCCGCCGAGCCGGTTGGCTTGCTGCCCGCTGCGCCCGCGCTCGCGCTCGGAGCGCCGGCGGTGCCCGCGGTACACGACGTTTGATCCGGACAATCGTCGCCGATGACCACGGCATCGCAGCCCTTGGGTGCCATCGCCAGCGGCGCGAGCAGCAGCACGGACCAGAGCGCAGCCCAGGGGCGGTTTTGGGTTTGGTTCGATGATTGATTACGGTTGGACATGGCGTTTCCCTCACTCCCCCTTTGAATCTGCTGCGAGTCTGGTGCGCGCTCGCTCGCGTTCTTGTCGCAATAGGCCGTTCGGAAATCGTCGGGCGTGTTCCGCCACCAACGCTGCCGCCGTGCTGCGATCGCCCGCCGCCAACGCGGCGAACGCACGATCGAGCAACTGCGTTTCTGCGGCGAGCGTGCTGGTGCTGCGCTGCGCCTCGACCTCGCTCGGCGGTGACTCGTGGCCGAACGCGGCGACCGACGGCTGCGCAGTGCTCGCGTTGTCGCTCGCGGCAGAGCTCGGAGCGACAGCGGCAGCGGCGGGCGTCGGCAGATTGCTCACGGCCAGCACGGGCGCACGCGCGATGACGTTTGCCGGCTCCGGCGGCGGCTCGGGTTCGGGCGCTGCTTGGGCGATTTGCGGCGCTTCGGGCGGTAGCACATTGCTGGGCGACGGTGCTTTCGCCGCGGCACGAGCGCGCACCGTGGCAGCGCTCGAGCGCACTTGGCTGACCAAGTCAGCGCCACGAACCGGCGCGTAGACCAAAGGCAGCGCTGCGACCGGTGCGCTGAGCACCGCGGCAAGGCCGAGCTTTGCAGGCCATGAGAGCGCACTCAGCTTCGAGAGCGCGCTGGCACCAAAGCTCGCCTGCGTCGCGGCGGCGACGTTCGTGCTGCCCAGCGCCGTACCGACCGCGACGCCCGCCGCCAAGATGCGCGGACGCAAGCGATTTTGCTCGGTAATGCTGGGTAGATCGGCTCGCAGCGCTTGCTCGAAAACCGAATCGTCGTCGTCATCCAGGTTCATGGCGTGCTCCTGCTGATTGCGCGTAGCCGCGTGATTTCGGCGTCGAACGCGAGACGCGCGGCGCGCAGCCGCGAGTAAACGGTATTGAGTGGGATGCGCAGGACGTTGGCCATCTCCGGCGCGGACATCTGTTCCACGCGGGCCAGCACGAAGATTTCGCGTTTGTCGTCGTCCAACGAAGCCAAGGCGCGACGCGCGAGCAACAAGCGTTCGCTTTGGTGCTCGTTCTCACCGCTCGCCTGCGGGGCCGACAGTTCCGGATCGTCTTCACGCGCGGCCTCGAGTGAGGTCGGTTCGCGACGCGCGCGTTCCCGATATTTTCGCGCAATGCGCAGCGCGATGGCGTAAAGCCAGGTGCGCACCGCGGCGCGGCCGTCGAACTCCGGTAAGCGCCGCTGCACGACGATGAACACGTCTTGCAGCGCGTCTTCCAGCTGCGCGTCGCGAACGCCCAGGCTGCGCAGGCAGCGCCAAACGTAGCGAAAGTACGCTTCGTAAACCGTGGCGAGATCGAGCACCGGGGCCTGTGCCTGCGCCGAGGGAAGCTGTCGCGGCAGCGCGCGACGACCCAAGGCTCCAGCGTTCATGATGGTTTATCCCGGCAGCCCGGCAAATCCGTCTTAGAAAACGACGCCGGCCCGGGCTAACGCCGAACCGCTCAGTAGCGGCACGCGGAACACCTCGTCATAATTGAGGATTTCGAAGCTACGGCGAATCAGATTCAGCTGCCCTTCGATGCCTACACTGGTCCAAAATGGCGGGCGCTCGAAGGGGACGAAGGTCGCCCCCAGCGTGGGCGCGAGCTCCCAGGCGCTGCCGTCATGGTACTCCGTGCTGCCAATCCCGGAGGCAGACATGCGGTAGGCCACGATCCCGAGCCGCGTTTGGACGCGATGCCAAGGTTCGAACAGCCCGGCCAGGTACGCGCCAGCGGCCCCAATGCGCGCACCGCGCCCGCTCTCATCGACGGTCGACTGCGGGAGCAAATAGCGAAAGCCAGTGGCGATGCCGAAGCGTGTCCATTTGAGCTGCGCGTCGAGCTCGAGCATCAGCGTCGCTTCGGGCAGGGTCCCGACGTGAACCCCGCCCCCTGCGGCGAGCGCGACCTTGGCACGCGAGTGACGCCGAGCATTCGCTGCGGGCTGAGCGGGCTGAGCGGGCTGAGCGGGCTGAGCGGGTTCCGGCGCGAGCGACGCTGGCTCTTCTCGTTTGGGCTCGAGCAACGCGAGCGCGATCACGACTGCCGCACGCAGCAACTCCTGACAGCTGGCATCGTGTAACTCGCGCGTTTGGTCGCCCACTTCCACGACGAGGTGATAACCGGAGAGCTCCGGCGTCAGCGTGACGCGAGTCGCTTCCGGCGTGCTCACGTTGCCGAGACGCTGCTCGAGTTGTCGTTCGAAGTCCGCCAATGACCCGCATTCTGCCGGGATTTGCGCTGAAATCGCGGCGCTTGCGGGAAGTGCAACCAGCCAAGAACAAAGGCCGAGGCCCCCTGCGAGCCAGGCCAGTGCACTCACTTCGGCGCGGTCTCGAACTCGAACGCGAGTCCTACGCTGCCACCTAGGCTGGCGACAGAGCCAATGCCATCGGCACACGTGCCGAGCGTTTCACCGCTCAACCTCGCGCCATTCAGCTCGAGGCGCGAGACGAAAGCGATGTGACGGCCGACGCGATATGCGACCCCGAGCGCGCCACCGAGCCCGATACCCGGGCCGTCCCACTCGGCACACGTGAAGCTCTGCGCCGGTTCGGTGATGCTCGAACTGGCGCGAGTGCCCAGCGCATCCACGTGCTGCCAGACCATACCAACCCGCAAATTCACGAAGAAATCGAGCCTTTCTGTGCGAATCGGGAAGACGCGCGCGCCCAGCCATGCGCCCGTCGCGCTGTATTCGTTGTCGACCGAGGTTTGACCCGATAGCGCGCGAACGCGACCGAGCCCACTGTGATCCAGCTCCAAGCCCAATGCAAACTCGGGCTTCCAGGCGAGGTAAGACGCGAGCGCGTAGCTCGCGCCCCAGTGCTCTTCTCGCGCGGCATCGTCGAAGCTCGAACCGAGCCGCGCGTTGAAACCAAAGCGCGCTTCGAGCGTCAGCGGCAACGCGCTGAAGTCCCGCCGAAAATCGGTCGGCGATTCGACATCGGCCGCTTGCGGCGAAGGCCGCGCGCCCACGGGCGAGGCCTGTTCTGCTCGAGCCTGAGCACGCGCCGAAGCGCTAGGAGCGGACGATGCGGGTGAATCGCTGGGCGCGGCATCGACCGCACTCGTCTCCGGCGCGCCGTTCTCCGTCGGTGTCGTCGCCTCGGGTGCGGGCTCCGGTGGCGGCGGCGCTGGCTCGGGAGACGGCGCAGCGGGCGCAGCGGGCGCAGCGGGCGCGGGCGCTGCGGACGGCCCGGCCGGATCGGCCGCGGCGAGGCTCGACGTAAAGCTCACCGCGAGCAAGAACCAGCAACCACCGGGAACGCGCATGGCGGCGACTATCGCGCGCGATCCCAGAACGCGCAATTAGCTAGCCGGCACCGGCCGCGCGTTCGCGCACCCACCGCGAAAATCCACAGTTTGCCGGGATTTATCGTCAATCCGAGCTCCGCCCACGACCCCTCGCACAAGCGTTGACAGTCCGGGCTTCGGCGGTCATATTCCGCGGCGGAGAGATGACCGAGCGGCCGAAGGTACCTGATTCGAAATCAGGCGTACCCGTAAGGGTACCAAGGGTTCGAATCCCTTTCTCTCCGCAAATCACCGTTCGCTGATTCGCTCGCCGCGGGCGCCGTTCAGCCCTGCTTACGGTACACCAGCCAGCGTAGTTCGAACGGTGGCTGGCCGGCAGGCAAGTCGAACAGATCTTGCCCGCCCGTCCAGGCTTCGAACCAACCAGTGGGCGGCCACTCTTCGGCGGGCAGGTTCGCCCGTTCGTAGTCTTGCACCGACTCGTCCGATACGAGCTGCAACGGCTCGTCGGCGAGCGCGCTGCGCAGCTCGCCGCGCGTGAATAGATGGCACCAGAAGACTTCCGACATTTGCCGCGTGAAGGCATCGGGCTCGTAGTCGTCGCTGGCGACAAACGCGCTGACGACGAGCAAGCCGTCGGTCGGCAGCAGCTTGGCCGCGACCTGAAACATCGTACGGATCTCGTCGCTGGTGCGAAAGTGCGGCACGACCTCCGCCAAGAGCAGGATCCGGTAGTGGCCCGTCGGCAAGCCGAGCTGCGGATCGAGGATGCTGTGCTCGAATACCTTCACCGGCAGCCCCTCTTTTGCGGCCTCTTCGCGCAAGATGTTGGCCAGCACGGGTGCGAGCTCTACGGCGTCGGTCGGAAAACCCGCGCGCGAGAGGGGCAACGTGTTTCGACCCGTACCTGCGCCCACGTCGAGGATCGGCACCTCTGCGGGCGCGCCGAGTGCGCGCGCCAGTTCGAAGATCTTGGCGTCCGGATGTTTGCCGAACAACGGCGGCGTGCGCGTCTCGACCCAGCGATCGTATTCGTCTGCCATCGTCTGCGTTTCCACGCTGACGCGCCAGCTCAGGCAACTTTGGGGCGGTGGATCGGTCTCGAAGCTCACCAGCAACCGTGAGTACGGTGAAACGGCCCAAGCTTGGTCCAGGTTCAACTTCAGAGCGGCGCGGAACTGCTCCAAATCCTCCACGCTGAATACTCGGCCAATGCCGAGCCAGATCGAGTTGAACAGCTGTACGTAGTCATCGAGCAACGCAGGCACAGGAGGGACGCGAACCTCGGCACTCGCCCGCAGTCGCTGTGGCAAGCGGCGCAGCAGCGCACTGTGCAAGACAGGCGCGCTGGTCTCGTACGTCACCTTCGTGCTCTCCGCTTCGCCCTGTTCGCCTTTTCCGCTCATGTGCGGGCGACGGTAGCATCAGCCCGAGCCGCGATGCTCGCAACTCGCTCGGCTACCCCTTGCCAATCCGACGCCCCACGGGCAGGCTTTCCGCAGTGACCACGACAACCCTGACGGCCAATCAGGCCGAAAGTCTGGACTTCTGGCGAAAGCTTCAGCCGTCCTTGAGCATCGAAGGCAAAGCCCCTTCGGTTCTGGCCGACCTTGGAAGCGTCGATGAGCTGATGGAGCGACTGCGCTTCGAAGGCTACGTGAACGTCCCTGGGGCGCTCGGCCTCGACGCCGTGAGCTCACTACGCGAATGCATCGCCGTCTTGCACGAGCGCCAGATCCCGCTGCCCTTCGCGTTCGTCTACGATCAGTTTTGGCAGGTGTTTCAGGGTCTCTCGAAATTTCTCGCCAGCGCGCTCGGCGAAGGCTACCGCGCGCTGCCCGATTTCTGGGTGTGGCACGTGCCCGCTACCGAGCAGGCCATGGGCTGGGGCCCGCACCGCGATCGAGTGCAACCGACGCTCGATCGCGACAACTCCCCCCACTCGCTGACCGTTTGGTTGCCGTTCAGCGACGCCACTCCGCTGAACGGCTGCATCTACGTGCTGCCCGCGCACCTCGACGAGCGCTTCGAACAGCGCCGCTGGGACGGCGACGACAACAACCGCGTGAAAGATCCGCAGAACATTCGCGCCCTGCCGGCAACCGCCGGCAGTGTCCTCGCCTGGAATCAGGCAGTGCTGCATTGGGGCGGCCGCGCGAGTCGACTTGCGGCGGCGCCGCGCGCGAGCGCCGCGTTCGAGTTCCAGCGCGGCGATCGGCCCGCATTCAACCAGCCCTTGCTCGATCCGAAGCGCACTCCGCTCTTCCGCGAGCGGCTGGGCCTGATCGGTAAGCAGGTTCTGCAATACCAGCATATGTACCCACTGACGCCTGATGTGCAGCGCATCGCCGAACTCCTGCGCGACAAACACATGGCAAGCGTCGTGGGCCAGAATACGCTAAGCGCGAGCGGAAGCGGCGGAGGCGGCTGACCCGGCAATCACGGTTCTGTCCGCGACTGGCTCGCCTGCTTTCGCATCGGCGAACGTTCTGCATCAGGGTTACCCGACGCTATTTGGCCAGGCGTTGAATCGTATACAGCGTGGACCCGGATGCACTCGAGCTGAAGTAGATCGACGCGGTGTCTTGGGCGCCGAGGTTCGGCGCGTAGAGCCCAGGGACGATTGTCTCGGGGGTCGGGCAGGACGCGATTGGACAACGCGAGATGCTTCCCTGCGATCCGACTTCGTCCGCGAAGTAGAGGTGCTGCTCGTCCGCCTCCATGCCGCGCACGCCCTTGGCATCCACGAACTTCGGCTGCACACCGGCGCCGAGGCCGTTCGGCAATGGCGCGCGCAGGATGGCCGTGGTCGTCATCAGAGGATTGCTACCCGTGATCGCGATATTGCCGGCGAAGAATAGGCCCGAGCCGCCGATTGCCAGATAGGAGATGTCTCCCTTCATCGTCGATGCCAGCTGGGTGGTTACGCCGTCGCTCAGTCGAACCCGCCAGAGGCCGCCATCGGCGTTCCAGCTATCGGCTGTGTAGGTCGAGGAGTTGATCCAGTAAACGTTGCTCGCGTCACTCACGAGCGAACCCGGGTTCGATGGGTTGGTACCGACCACGGTCGGGGTGGCCCCGCCAGACGCCAAGGTATACAGGGTTCCATCTTTGGTGTTGTAGGTTGCCCCGCGCGACCAATACAGGCTCTTCTTTCCAGGCTCGTACAGCATGTCACCGCCGACGCCGCCGCTAGTCACGGTCGCGATCGCGTTGACCGCGCCCCCGGTACATTCCGGAATGTCGCACGAGCGCAGTTGGCCCTTTGCGATCCAAAACACTTTGTCCGTGGAAATGGCGAGCGCCCCCGCACTCTGCTCGCTCGACGCAATGACCTTCACCGTGCCCGAACCATCGACGCGGCCTCGTGCCACGTAGTAGGGAGACGAGCCGGTGAGAGTTCCCGTCCAGTACAGGTAGTTACCGTCGGTCGCCATCTGGCTCAAGCGAGATTGGCCCGTGGCCACGGTCGTTGGCTGACAGCTTCCGGTGTCGCAGATCCCACCCAAACAGCTGTGCCCGCATGTGCCGCAATTCAGCTTGTCAGTCTTGAGATTGACGCATGCGCCACTGCACGACGTGTAGTTGGTCGAGCAAGCGCAGGTGTTCGCGGTGCACGCCGCATTGGCGACGCACACGTTGCTCGCACAGCAGGGCGCACCCGGCGCGCCGCACGCCGCCGCACCACCCGTGCCGCCCGTGCCACCTTTGCCGCCCGTTGCACCCGTCCCGCTCGTGGCCCCCGTGCCGCCTGAGCCGCTCATCGCGCCCGAGCCGCTCGTCCCGCCCGTACCATCTTCGCCCGCCTCGCCCGCACTTGCGCCAGCGCCTGCGTCTCCAGCTGCGCCGGAAGAGTTCGCGTCGCCGCCGTTCGAAGCACCTACGCGACCAGAACCGCCAGCTTGGCTTACGTTGCCGGTGCCGGATTCATTGGAGGCTCCGCCAGTACCGCTATCGCCGCCAGGAAACTGGCGGTCAGATACGCATGCAGTAGCCACCCCAAAAGAACCAGCCAAGAGTAGGAAAAGCGCGCGACCGTTGAGCAAATGCATTTGTGTGTTCCTCGAGCGGATTCAGAACGCGCCGACCAAGCCCACGGAGTTGAAGCCGAACACCGGCGTCACATGCGGCGTCGATTGCCGCGCCGACTTTCCGGAGTTACGCGCATCCAAGATCAAAAAGGTAACCCCCGCGGCCACGCCGACTCCGCCCACGATCATCGATGTGATGCCGATGGCGTTTTGACTTTTCGCGTCGCTATTCTTCGCATCGTACTCATCGCGAAGCGGCCCGCAGTTGCCTGAACTGTTCATCGCGACGCATTGGTCGAACAATTTGCCGGCATCGTCGTTGCTACTCTTGGCTTTGAGCAGGAAAACCGTGCCCAGACCCAGCCCGACCGCGCCCACTCCGAACGACACGTACGACGCGATGCGCAACCCAGAGCCATGCTGTGAACGATCGTCGGCCACTGGCTCGCTCGTGTTGCCGGCGCCTGGTGCAATCGGTGCGCCGACAGCGACGGGCGGCGCACCAGAGGCGCCCGTCGGTTGCACCTTCAGCACCACGGTTTGCTTGGCCGCCTCCGCGATATTTACGGTCACTGGCTCGCCAGTTGCGGCACCACTCGCTTTGAACACGTGTTGTCCGGGGTCGGTGGGAAGCGGAATGCCGATCATGGCGGCGGGCAAGGTCGTCCCATCCATATCGACCGAGACCCCGTCGGCCGGGGCCCCTTGCAACGTCACTGTCACGTAGGGAAGCCGCGCCATGACCGCGGCCAACTCTTGCTCCGCAGAGGCTTGCGCATCGCTGAACGCCTTCGGCGCGTTAGGCTTCAAGGGTTCGCGAGTGACCTTCAGATACGTTTCACGAGCAGCGACGAGCTTGCCGAGCTTGACCTGGGCACGCGCTAGAAACAAAAGGTGCGGCGGCGCGTGCACGAGCTGCTCTGCGCGAGAAAACTGGTCGATCGCCTTCTCGTATTGTCCGGCGTCGAACGCTACGCGCCCGCTGTTGGCCGCATCGCGCGCCGTAGAGCGCTCGAGATCCGTCTGCCCGAAGGCCACAGTCGAGCCGAGAAGGACCAGCGCGCCCAAAACAATTGAGGAAAGAAGTCGCATGCTCGTAATCGAGCATCGTATGGGTGTTGGCGACCCACGCCAACTGCCTGAGCTGAGTATTTTGCGACAGCGTTGCACAAACGCATCCCATTCGCACCGGCATTCGCTCACAAAAACTGACATGGTGCGCGAGAGTGACCGTGCTCGTATGTACTGGGATAGGCTACGCGTCGTGGACTCAGATCATCAGCAATGGATGCTGCTCGCAATCGAAGAAGGCGAGCTCGCGCGCGGCACGACTGGCGACAATCCGTGGGTCGGCTGCGTGATCGTCGGCGCTGACGGCGCGCTCGTCGGGCGCGGGCACACGCTGGGCCCGGGCGAGGACCACGCCGAGATCGCTGCCGCGCGTGACGCCGAAGCACACGGCTACAGCGTGGCCGGAGCAACGCTCTACTCGACGCTCGAGCCGTGCTCGTTCCATGGACGCACGCCGGCTTGCTCGCGCTCGATCGCCGCACGTGGCATCACGCGGGTCGTGATCGGCATTCGAGATCCGCACCCGCGTGTCGATGGCGCAGGGATCGCCATCTTGCGTGCTGCGGGGGTCGAAGTGCTGGAGGGGTTTTGCGAAGTAGAGATACGGCGCCAGCTGGGGCCTTGGATCATCGAGCATCACCCACACGAGCCGCGGCAACGCGCCGAGGCGCTATCCGAGCCACGACGGCCCGATCAGGGACGGCTCGATCCGAGACAGCTCGATCGTTTGGCGGATATCTACGGCGTCGATCGAGCGCGGATCCAGGCGCTGTTCGAGCCAACATGACACGAAACATGACGAGTTCGTCATTCGAGGGACCTGACGTTGCTGGGCTTGGACGCAGCTTCTACGGTCCTCCGAGCTCATGCTTTCCAAACTCGCCGTCGCTTCGATCCGCTACCGTCGACTGATTCTGGCGCTCTTGGTGGTGCTGCTCGGCGTGGGCGGCATCGCGCTGGCCAAGCTGCCCATCGACGCCCTGCCCGACGTATCGAGCGTTCAGGTCGACATCATTACCCAGGCCGCCGGCCTGTCGCCCACCGAGGTCGAGCGCGCGGTCACCACGCCCATCGAAAATGCGGTCAATGGCGTGCCGCGCAGCCAAGAGATCCGCAGCATTTCGCGCGCCGGGCTATCCCTCGTCACGATCGTGTTCAAAGACGGCACGGACGTTTGGTTCGCGCGGCAGATGATTTTGGAGCGGATCCGCTTGGTCCAAGCGGACCTACCGCCAATGGTGAGCATCCCCGAGCTTGCCCCTGTCTCTACGGGGTTAGGTACGATTTACCGTTTCGTGCTGCGTAGCACCCTGCATTCGCCGATGCAGCTGCGCACGATGCTGGACTGGGAGATCATCCCCAAGCTTCGCACGGTGGAGGGCGTGATCGAGGTCAACTCCTTCGGCGGTGAGCTGAAGCAGTTCCAAGTTCATCTCGACCACGATCAGCTCAAGGCGCGGGGGCTCTACGTCGGCAACGTCGTCGATGCGCTCAAGGCCGCGCACGTGAGCGCTGGCGGTGGCTACGTGGAACGCGGCGAAGAGGCGTTCTTGATCCGCGGCAGCGGGCTACTCGTGGACGAAGCAGAGATCGGCAACGTGGTGTTGACCACGGAGGCCGATGGCACAGCCGTGCTCGTGAAGAACGTGGCACAGGTCAAAGTCGGGCAGGCACTGCGCCACGGCGTCGTCACCATGGACGGCGAAGGCGAAGTGGTGACCGGCATCGTGATGATGTTGGTCGGCTCGAACAGCCGCGACACCGTGCACGGCGTCAAAGCCAAAATGGAGCAAATCCAGCGGGAAATGCCCAGTGGCGTGAAGGTAGACGTGCTCTATGACCGCGCTGATTTCGTGTCGCGCACGCTGTCGACCGTGGCCGCCAACTTGGTCGAAGGCATCATCGTGGTGACGTTCGTGCTGGCATTGTTCTTGGGCACGATACGCGGCGCGCTGGTCGCGGCCCTCGGCATCCCGGTGTCGATGGCGATCGCCTTGATCGGCATGAACCTATTCGGCGTCACGGGTGACTTGATGTCACTCGGCGCAATCGACTTCGGCTTCTTGGTCGACGGTCCAATCGTCGTCTTGGAGGCGGCGTTGGCGCTCACGGCCGGCAAAAAGCTGACCATGGACGCTCGGGCGCGCGAGTACGAAAGCGTGGCCATCAGCGTGGTCAAACCGGTTGCGCTCTCAGTGGCAATCATCATGCTGGTCTACCTGCCCCTGCTCACGCTCGAGGGCGTGGAGGGCAAGATGTTCCGGCCGATGGCGCTGACCATGGCCTGCGCACTGTTCGGCGCGCTGGTGTACACGGTCGTGTTTTTCCCGGCGCTATTGGTCAGCTTCGTACCGCCGCCGACTGGCCACGGCCCCAAGTGGCTGGAGTCCCTGACGCGCTGGTACCGCCCGGTGCTCGAGTTCATGATCGCCAAGCGCGCCTATGTGCTGAGCGCATCGGTTCTGGCGACGGTGGGCGCCATGTACGCATTCGGTGGCGCGGGCGCAGAGTTCGTGCCCCGCATTTTCGAGGGCGATTTGGTGGTTGCGGTGCGTCGCGCACCGAGCATCGGTCTGACCCAAGCGCGCACCCTCGACTTGCAAAGCGAGCGCGTGTTGAAGGGCTTCCCCGAAGTGAAGCGCGCGCTGGCCATGACCGGGCGCGCAGAGCTGGCACTCGACGCAGTGGGCTATGACAGCACCGACATCTTGGTGCCGCTCGAGCCGATCTCCAAATGGACGACCGCCAACGACTTCGACGACTTATCGGTCAAACTCAAGAACGCCGTCGAGACTCAGGTTCCGGGCACGTTCGTAGCCGTGTCTCAGCCCATCGAAGATCTGACCAACCAGCTGATCAGCGGCTCCCGTGCCGACGTCTCGATCAAACTGTTCGGCTCTGACTTGAACGAGCTCGTGCGCCTTTCAAACGACATCGGCGCGAAGGTCGGCAAAATTCGTGGCACGGGCGATCTGCGCATCGAGCGCATCTTGGGCCAACCCGCGATCGCGATCTCGGTCGATCGCGCGCGCATGGCAAGCTACGGCGTGCGCGCCGAAGACACGCTGCAAGTGATCGAGGCGGCACGTGAAGGGTTGCGCGTCGGCGATGTTTACGACCAACACCGGCGCTTCGAGTTGCGCGTGTTCAACGCGCCTCAGACTCCGACTCCCGAGGGCATCGCGCGGCTGTTCGTCAAAGGCGGCCTCGGTCGCTCGATCCCGCTCTCCGAGGTCACACGCATTCGCGAAGAAGATGGCCCCTCGGTGGTGAAGCGCCAGAACCGCGAGCGATTGATCCGCATCGACGCCAACTTGCGCGGACGCGATCTCGTGTCCTGGGTCGAGGAAGCGAAAGCCGTGGTCGGCCGCGAGATCCAACTCGCGTCGGGCTATCGCATCGAGTGGGGTGGCCAATTCGAGAACTTCGAGCGAGCTTCGAAGCGCCTCGCGGTGGTCGTGCCGGCGGTGATCGCCATCATCATCGGCATGCTGTTCGGCATTTTTCAGAGTGCCCGGCGCGCGATCGCCGTGTTCACGCTCGCGCCGCTGGCCAGCATGGGCGGGATCTTGGGCCTCCTGGCACGCGAGCTGCCGTTCAGTCTACCCGCCGCGGTCGGCTTCATCGCGCTCGGCGGTATCTCGGTGTTGAACGGCGTCGTGATCACGACCGAGGTCGACCGCGCGCTCGCGGCAGGCAAGCCGCTGCCCAAGGCGATCCGCGAAGGCGCAGTACACGCGTTGCGCGCCGTGCTGACGACGGGCGCGGTCGCGGCGCTCGGCTTCCTGCCCATGGCCATGTCGAACGGCGCCGGCTCCGAAGTTCAGCGCCCGCTGGCGACGGTGGTGGTGGTCGGTGTTGCAGTCAGTACCCTGCTCACCTCGCTGGTTTTCCCGGCAATTCTGTCGATCGCGCTACGCCAGAAGGAAGCCAGCGCGGTGGAGCCGGCCCTGGTCCCGGCCGAGTGATCGCTGCGTTGCGCGGCCTCTTCGCTCAACGTGTTGCCTTGGCGCCACGAGCTCCCACGCCCGGCTCGCTCGTGGAATCATCGGCGCTAACCACGCGCCGCGACGGGTCCCTGTACTTCATCGCCCACTCTTTCGGGGGGTCGCGCCACCGTAGCGCTCGAATCAATCACCGTACGTACTTTGCGCGCCAGTGAGTCGGACACGAAGGGCCTTCTGATCACGTTCAGCGCGGGGTCGACATGCTCTGGCGCGTCGTCCGCGTAGCCCAACATGACGAGTACGGGGGTGTCGGCGCAGCGGGACTCGAGCCCGGCGGGCAGAGGAAGGTCCTTGGAACGCAAAGAGATCTGATCACGCAGGAGCAGATCGATTGCTCCTTCATGGCAATCCACGGCTCGGCTTGCTTCTTGTTGGTCGGCAGCTCGCAGCACTCGATAACCGAACAACTCGAGCGTGCGCGCGACGTTCTCCCGGAGCGACGAGTCTTTCTCGATCAGCAAGATGGTTTCCGCCGCATCGCTGTCCAGACGCGCCGAAAGCTCACGCGTGTAAGAATTCGACCTACCCTCGGTTCGGGGCAGATAGACCGTAAAGGTAGTGCCGCGGCCAAGCTCGCTGGAAAGCCCGATATGCCCACCATTTTGGGTAATGATCTCGTGGCTGGCCGATAGGCCGAGCCCCGCGCCTTGGGATTGATCTTTCGTGCTGAAAAACGCCTCGAACACTCGAGCCTGGGTCTCCGAGTCCATTCCGCAGCCGGTGTCCGTCACGGTCAGCATGACGTGATGCCCGGGACGCAAGTTTTGGAGAACGCTCACGTCCGCCAGCTCTAGGAACACGTTGCTCGTTGCAATGCCCAAGGTCCCACCCGCAGGCATCGCATCACGCGCGTTGACTACTAGATTGACCAACACGCGCTCGATCTGCCCGCGGTCGATGGTGATCAAGCCCAAGTCTGCGGCGCCGTCGAAGCTGAGCTCGACCAGACCGGAAATCAGCCGCAACATTTGCTCGAGATCGGTCACCACTTCGTTCAGATTCAGCGGCGTAGCGTCGAGAGCTTGGCGTCTGCCGAACGTGAGCAACTGACGCGTCAGGGCGGCCCCTCGGCTGCCCGATTTTTCTATTTGCTCGAGGTCTCCGCGTCGCGGATCGTCCTTGTCGAAAGACTCGACCAAGAATCGGCTGCACAATAGGATCGCCGACAGGATATTATTGAAATCGTGGGCGATCGCGCTGGTCAAGTGACCCACCACCGCCATCTTTTGGTAACCGCGGAGTTGACCTTCGAGCCGTTGTTGATCGGAGGTATCGCGAAATACGCTGACGCTGCCGAGCACCTGGCCTTCTTCACCCAAAACTGGCGCCGAAGAGCTGTCGATCGCCAGCGTCCGTTGCCTTCCGACCAGCAACGTTCCTTTGGGCGAGCGCGTCAGCCCGCGCTGAATGATTGCTTGTTGCGCGGAATCGACGGGCTGCCCAGTGCTCTCGTCGCGCAACTGCAGCACTTCATCGAGTTGACGCCCCAGTGCACCGGTCAAGGTCCAGCCAGTCAACCGCTCGGCGACAGGATTGACAAAGGAGATGGTTCCTCGCTCGTCGGTCGTGATCAGGCCGTCGCCGATGGCGTGCAGGGTGGTCAGCAGTAGACGTTCGCGTGCGCGAGCAGCGGTTTCTGCTCCGCAACGCCGCAGTGCAATCTCGATCGCTCCGCGCAGCGCGGCGGGTTTGAACGGCTTGATCAAAAAGCCGAACGGGTCGCTACCCCCGGCGCGATCGAGCGTCTCTCGATCGAGCAGACCGGATAGGAAGACCACCGGAATCGAGGTTTGGGCGCGAATGGCAGCGGCGGTCGCTACCCCGTCCACGCCGCCGGGCAAGCCGATGTCCATCAAGATCAAGTCGGGTTTGAGCTGAGTGGCCTTGAGCAGAGCAGCGGTGCCATTGCTGGCGCGGCCCAGCACCCGATAACCCAGCTCGAGCAGGGACTTCTGGATGTCTTTGGCAACGAGGACTTCGTCCTCCACGATGAAAATGCTCGGCGCGGGATGACGCTCCAGCGAAGTGTGGACCTGTGCCTGGCTCATGCTGACAGCTCCGCTCGCTCGATGATGCCCAGATCGTTCACCAGCCGGCTAACCACCTCGCACAGTTGCACTGGATCAAAAGGCTTTTGTAGGCACGGCTTCTGACTCGAATGCAGGAACTCCAGGACTTCGGGTCTGACTGCGCCTCCGGTCAGAAATACCGTACGGCGTGCCTGATCTGGGTGGCGTCGCACGAGCTCGGCGTGAAACGCCGGTCCGGACAAGAGTGGCATCATTAGGTCGCAGAGAATCAAGTCGAAGCGCAGGCCTCCGTCGATCAGTGCCAAGGCTTCTGGCGAAGTTTTGGGACACGTGAGTTCGTGGTGTTTGCCCAAAACTCGCTGCAACACCGAACGCATCATCACCTCGTCATCGACGATTAGGACGTAGCCACGCACGGCGCGCTCGACAATGGTCGGGGCCACGCGCGGCGACGGATTGACGCACGCGGGCAAGCGCAGGCGAACGACCGTTCCCCGACCGACCTCGCTTTCGAGCTCGATGGTGCCGCCCATGGAGGTCGCGATGCCGTGACAGATCGAGAGACCGAGCCCTCGTCCCCGCCCTGCCTCCTTGGTGGTGAAGAACGGTTCCAGCGCTCGCCGCGAGACATCCGCACGCATTCCTATACCGGTGTCGCAGATTTCAATCATGACGTCTCCCTCCTCGTGAGTTCGTGTAACCAAGGTGACTCGACGCAGCTCGTGCCCCGCCATTGCCATCGACTCCGCGGCATTGACCAGGATGTTCACCAAGGCCAAGCCCAAGCGCGTCGCGTCGCCAATCACGACCGGTACGGTCTCGAAGTCTCGAACCACATTGACCGCGCGAAGCGCGCTGGCGGCCATGCCGAGCGCCCAGTCGAGAGTCTCCCGAACATCCACGCGTTCGCGCACGCCGAGGATACCGGTCGACTCGCGTTCCGATTCGGTTGCGGAAAACGAGCGCAGATCGGCAACTATCTGGCAGACGCGCGCCGCGCCTTGCTGAGCCTCGAGAAGAGCCGTCTCGACTCCCTTGCACCAGTTCTCACCCGAAGGCAGCGGGGAACTCGAGCTGCCGAAGTGTCGAATCTCGTCCAACACGAAGGCCAGATTCGCCACCACGAATGCCAGTGGATTGTTCACTTCATGCGCAATCCCACTTGCGACGGTCGCCGTGGACGCCAAGCGGTCGGCGCGATCCAAGCGTTGCCTCAAGCGCCGCTGTTCGGTCACGTCTTGGAACACCATGACCGCACCCAAAACTCGCCCGCGCTCGTCCACGATCGGAGAGGTGCTGTTGGCCAAGAGATGCACGCGCCCGCCTCCGCCAAGCAACGCGCCCTCGATCTGAGTGGGTTTCAGCTCGCGTAACACCGTCGTCACGGGGTTTTCCATGGGCTGTCGCGAATGCTCGTCCACGAGCTCAATGAGCTCTTGGCAACGCCGGCCGAGCGCCTCAGTCCTCTGGACCCCGAGCAGTGCTTCCGCCGTTGGATTCAGGTACGTCACCAGACCCTGCTCATCGGTAGAGATGACCGCGTCGCCGATCGATCTCAACGTGGTCGTGAGCCAGTGTTCGCGCTCTCGGAGGCGCTTCTCCATCTCATGCCGATAGAGCGCGAGCTCCACCGTGCTCCTCAGCTCGTTGGGGCGCAGGGGCTTGAGCACATAGCCCAGGGGCTCCGTCGCTTTCGCACGCTCGACCGTCAGAGCGTCGGCATAGGCCGTGAGGTAGACGATGGGAACCTCGAACTTCTCCTTGAGCAGGGCCGCCGTATCGATGCCGTCGACGTCTCCCTTCAGCCGCACGTCCATCAGCACGAGATCGGGACAGTGTTCGCCGACCAAGCGCAGCGCTTGCTCGGAGGTAGCGGCGGTCACCGGTACCTGATAGCCCAGGTCGGTGAGCGAACGTTGAATGTCGCGGGCTACGATGCGCTCGTCCTCGACGACCAAAATGCGTTTGCTGGCGTTCATTCGGAGCTGCCGGCCTCGGGGAAATTGAAACGAAATGTCGTGCCGGGGCTGCGCTCGACTTCCACCTCGGCCGCGATCTGTTCGGCAAAGGTAAAGACCAGATCGAGCCCCAGCGACGCGGTGGAACATGGGTCGATCTCGGCGGGTAGGCCGCCACCGTCGTCGCTAATCTTCAACTCGACGCGCTGTGGCTCGAGTCGGCAAAAGCTGACACGAACGATGCCCGATGTTCGCCCCACGAAAGCGTGCTTCAGACAGTTCGAAACCAGTTCGTTGACGATCAGCCCGCACGGGATCGCTAGATCGACCGCCAGCGGCGGGCCGGTCAGGTCGTACTCTCGGGTGATGCCGCGCTCGCTCGCGTCGTAGGCGCTGAACAAGCTGTCCACCACGGAGACGATGTGTTCGGCAAAGTCGATATGGGAGAGGGTCGCTGACTGGTACAGCTTTTCATGCACGAGCGCGATCGCTTGTACGCGATTCTGGCTCGCGTTGAAGGCGGCTCGCATCGTCGGGTCGCTGAACGTGCGCGCCTGCAGGTTCAGCAGGCTGCTGATCACCTGAAGGTTGTTCTTGACTCGATGATGGATCTCTTTGACCAGCGCGTCCTTCTCACGCAGCAGCGCGCGCGCGGCCAACTCCGAGCGAACCACGACCTGCTGAGTCTGCTCGAGACACTGCTTCTCGGCGGCCAAGTCGTCCAAAATGTTGAGCATTGCCTTTTGGGAGGCTTCCTGCTGCGACTCTTCGGCGCCCAAATCTTCCAACACATTGAGCAGCGCTCGCTCGGTTGCGCGCAAACGAACCGCGTCCGACACCGATTCGTCGAGCCCAGTCGCCACGGCTCCGCGCGGGTGCTCGAGTTGCTCGACCCGTGCACCCCTGAGGGGCGGAAACGCTCCCTGGGCCGCAACTGAAGCACCCGGAAACCAAGGCTGGCTGCTGGTCGTCACGGGTTGGCGAACCTTGGCGCCGCAGCCACGGTCCTCAAGCTCTCTAGCTCTTGCATCAGCTCGCGAATCTCCCGCTTCAAGTCAATCATCTTGAGCTCGCGCCCAATCGTGAGCTTCTTGAAGCGCTCGAGTTCAGCGAGACGTTCGAGTTCCTTGCCGAGCAGGGCTTCGGAGTTCCTTTTTGCGGTCACATCGCGCGCGGCCGCAAAGATGCCTAGCACCTCGCCACGTGTGTCTTTGTACACTGAAGCGTTGAACAAAAAGTCCCTCAGCTGCCCGCCCGCGTGGCGAACGGTCAATGAATGGTCCGTGACGAAACCCAACGAAAATGCCTCCATGTATGCTGCGCGCGCCCTACGCGGCTCCGTGAAGTAATCGCAAAAGTCGGTCCCAGTCAGCTGCTCGCGCGGAACACCAGTGACCTTGAGCATCGCTTCATTGGCGTCGGTGATTTTGCCCTCTACGCTGATCGTGAGTAGCGGATCGAGGCTGGCCTCGATCAGGTTGCGCGCGTAAGTCGACGCCTCGCGCTCCAATACCTCGAGTCGCTTGCGTTCGCTGATGTCTCGAGCAATCGACGAGACCCCGACCAGTGCCCCTGCTGCATCCAGGATAGGTGAGACCGTGAGCGAGATGGCGATCGCCCTGCCGTCCTTGCGCACCCGCTCCGTTTCATAGTGCTCGACCCGCTCACCGTGGCGGATGCGGTCGATGATCGCGTCCATCTCTTGTTGACGATCCGCGTGAATCAGGATCTGTACGGGCTTGCCGATGATCTCTTCCGCGCTGTAGCCATACAGGAGCTCGGCCCCGCGATTCCAGATCGTGATGATTCCGTCTGGAGATTTGGCCATAATCGCGTCATCGGACGAGTCGACGATCGACGCGAGTAAAGCGTCCTGTGCGTGGAACGCGAGACCGCTAGCCCGTCCGTTGCTCGCCTGCGCCTGTGGCCACATTCGACCCAGCATGGGCCTTTGATTCACCCGAGGTAAGGCAGAGCGTCCCTGATCTTTCTGTAGGCAGAGCTGCCCCGCCTTGTCAGTCTGGCTCCTACAAGTTGCTCGATCGCGGTTCAGGAGCCGGGCGCGATGGAACGCTGCGCAACCTTCGCCTCGTACATCTTTGCATCAGCGTCTGCGAGCAGCTGGGTCAAGCATTGTTGCAACGCCGGGTTCCATTCACACACGCCTAGGCTCAGCGACAGAGGATACGGTCGGTCCGAGCCAGCGTTCAACTGGCGCACCGAGGCATCGATCCGCTGCTCGACGAAGGCGTGTGACGAAAAGGCGGGATCGATCAGCAAGACGGCGAATTCGTCGCCTCCAAGTCGAGCGATGATGTCCGATTCCCGAAAGGAGCGGCGCAGCGCGGTCACGGCATCGAGGAGCAGTCTGTCGCCCGCCTCGTGACCCCAAGCGTCGTTCGCGGCTTTCATGCCGTTGATATCTGCAAATACCAACAGCACGCGGCGCGCCGAACGGCTAGCGACTTTGAGTTGTTGCTCGCCCAGAGCGAAAAATCCTCGTCGGTTGTACAAGCCGGTGAGTTCGTCGGTAAGTGCTTGCTGTTGCAGTTTGGTATCCGAAGCGTGCCTTTGCAGCGCGAGCTCGAGTGACGCTCGCAACTCGGGGACTCGAAATGGCTTCATCAAGTAGCCAGAAGAGCCGCTGCCCGCGACGCGACACAGGGTCGATTCGTCGTAATGCGCGCTCAAAAAGATCACCGGTGTGCCAAAGCGGTCGCGGATGGTCGAGGCCAACTCGATGCCATCGGGTCCGCCCTTGAGGCTGATGTCGGACAGCACGAGATCTGGCCGCCTTTGCGCGATCGATTGCAGCGCGGCGCTCGCCGAACGGACCACCGCAACCACCTGATAGCCAAGTTGTACCAGCGTTCGCTCGATGTCCTTGGCCACCAACATGTCGTCCTCGACGACGAGGACGGTGGCATCGCCCGACTGAACGTGCGCCCCCCCGGCGAGCATCGCAGCGCTCGTCGATGACGCGTCCCTGGCGAGCTGACCCTTGGCAAGTGGACGCACTGCGCGCACAGAACGGCCGGTCCGAAAACAACTTTAGCGATTTGCTGCTGTTGCAAGCCTGCGCGAAGCGCGCGATCGCTGCTACTCGACTAGCCCGTTCAACAGCGCGTGACGCACCAGCTCGGCCGTGGTCTTCATACACATCTTCTCTAGAATTCGGGTGCGGTAGGTGCTGATCGTCTTTTCGCTCAATGAGAGCTCCGCGCCGATTTCTTTGACTGACTTACCTGCGCCGAGACGGCAGAGCACTTGTAATTCGCGATCAGAGAGTGACTCGTGGAGCGCGCCGGCTGGCCTGGCCAGATTCGTGGCGAGCCGCTCGGCAAGACGTGCGCTGACGTACTTTCCACCAGCGAGCACCTTGAGCACGGCCTTGCTGAGCTCTTCCGGTGCCGTTTCCTTGGTTACGTAGCCCATCGCGCCCGCGCGCAGCGCTCGAACTGCGTACTGTTCCTCGGCTTGTACGCTGAGCACTAGTACGAGCTGTTCCGGGATCGAAAGCAGCAGCTCTTTGAGCACATCCAGACCATCGCGCCCCGGCAAGGACAAATCGAGAATCACCAAGTCGTAACGCGACTTGCCTGCTTGCTCGAGGGCCTCGGGTCCTGTTGCGGCTTCGTCGAACGCGGCATTGGGCAGTTCGTCGCCGAGCAACTCCCGCAGGCCGCGCCTGAGCAGTGCGTGGTCGTCGACCAGCAAGAAGCGTGGCGCGAGCTCTTCGGTCATGGGGAAACTGGCAATCGCACCGAGACCCGAGTGCCAACACCTGACTCACCGTGAATGTCCAACAATCCGCCGAACGGCGACACGCGCTCGCGAATGCCTAAAATGCCCAAGGATTGGGAGCTAGTTGCCTCGAACTCAGTGATCCCGCGCCCATCGTCGCGCACGTTCAAGGTGAGTAGGCCGAGCTCCTTGGTGACGAGCACGCTGACCGTGCGTGCGTCGGCATGGCGCGCCACATTGGTCAGTACTTCTTGCAAGATCCGAAACAGCGCGGTCGCTCGATCGCGGTCGACATCGAGATCCTCTTCGGGCACGCTCAAGATCACCGAAATTCCGGAGCGCCGCTCGAACTCACGCACTTGCCAGTCGATTGCCGCGGATAGACCCAGATCATCGAGCACGCCTGGGCGCAACCCGGTCGCGATTCGGCGCACTGTTTGCACACAGCCTTCGATCTGCTGCGTCATTTCGCGCAGACGTTGAAGCACGGCGGCCACTGCCAGCGGCTCCGGGCGGCCCAGTCGGCGCGTGATCCACGCCGCGTCCATCTTGAGCCCGGTCAACTCTTGGCCTAAAACATCGTGGATCTCTCGGGCCAGGCGGCCCTTCTCGCGCTCCGTCGCTGAGTTGACGTGCAAGGCGAGCGCGCGCAGTCGCTCATTGGCTTGAGCAAAGTCGTCTTCCAACTTGCGCCGTTCGGTCAGATCGCTGGTGACCATCGCAAAGCCGACTGGCTGCGGGGCAGAATCCGAGAAGGGCGTGATCACCACGTGGGCCCAAAATGGGGCGCCACTCTTTCGCAGCCGCCAGCCCTCATCCTCGAGACGGCCGTGGTTGAGGCTAGCGTGGAGTTCTGCCTGCGGTTTTCCCACCGCGACGTCTTCAGCCGAGCACAGCTTCAAGAAATGGACGCCCAGCATTTCACTCGCTGTGTAGCCATAGACCAGCTCCGCACCGGAATTCCACGTTCTCACCCGCCCGTCGATCTCCAACATGACGATTGCGTAGTCCAGTACCCCGTCGACGAGGAAGCGATACAGCTCGGCATCCGTTTTCATTGACACCTATTCTGTTTGACTAGCGATACTGAGCCGTCTTCCCGCTGATATCAAATCGCCGCTCGCCGACGTGCGCTTGCAGGGCTTTTTTCATGGATCGTGGCTCGCAATACCAAGCGCGAGGGGCGAGCCGGTCGTCGGCGAAAGCGCAGGATCTCGCACTGGCCTGCACCTCTGGGACGGACCATTGCAGCCAAATTAGCGAGCCACTTGCAGCCGCTTTCCAGCTGGCACGGCCTCTTAGCCTTGGCTCGTCGCTGGAAACTGGGATTGCGTGAGCGGAATCGGCTCTTCTGCGCTTGGCGCCCCGCTGCCCGCGCCCCATTCACTCGGAGTAAAAGCTTCTCCCAGCACATCGACCGCTCGGCTGCCCTCGACACGGAGCTGGTCATCGCCTCCGCGCTCGACACCTTCGAGAAGCTGCGTTGCTGGCTCACCGCGGAGGGCAGGTCTTGATCACGGCCGCTGCAGCGCGGTGCCCCATCGAGCCACGAGCTGCGCGCGCTGTCAGCGTGATACCGGTAAGCTCAGCGTGATACCGGTAAGCTCACGATACCCGGAAGCGCACGGTAAAACGCGCCCCACGCCCCGGCTCTGCGCTTTGATCCAGGCTGATTTCCCCGTCATGGGCGCGGGCGATCGCTCGCACGATGGCCAACCCGAGTCCACTGCCCTCTTCACTGGCCTCGCGAGCACCACGGAAAAATGGCTCGAAGATGCGCGCGGCATCGTCCGGGGGCACGCCCGGTCCTTGATCCTGCACTGACAGTTCGACCCCGCCCGGCGTCCCTGCGCTCACGCTCACCACGCCACCGCGCGGCGAGTGCTTCACGGCGTTGTCGAGTAGGTTGAGCACGAGGCGATGCAGATCGCGCTCGTTCCACGTATCGACCTGGGCGTCGCCCTGGAGTTCCACGCGCACGCCACGCGCCTCGAGCGTGCGCGCCAGCTGACCAATCGCAGCGCGACTCACGCTCGCCAGTGACGCGCGGCTGCGCGTTCCCGAAGTCTGCGGAGCATTGCCACGCGCCAACACCAGCAAATCTTCGGCCAAGGTCTTCATATGCTGCGTGGCGTCGAGCGCGCATTCGATGGCCTCTTTGTAGTCCGCCGCAGAGCGATCTTTGCGGAGCGCATTGGACAGCTCTCCGTACGCGGCGGTGAGCGGTGAGCGTAGCTCGTGCGCGGCGTAAGATACGAACTTCTGCTGCGAGGTGACCAGCGCGGAGAGCTGCTCTATCATCGAATCCACATCGCGCCCCAGTCGCGCGATGTCCTCGTGGGGAACGCCACCGCCGACACGCGCGCTGAGATCGCCGGCCGCGACCCGGCGGGCGACCGCAGCGATCGCCTCGTGTTCTCGGGTCATCCGCGTGGTCACCCACCAGGTCATCAGCACGATCCAGACCACGACGCCCGCGAAGGTAATGGTCATCACGCGCGCCAAAAGGGCGGCGTCCGAATCGAGGGGGTCGCGCGAAACACCGAACAAGAGCTGCTGTCCGGGCCGCCCCGGAACCGGCAGCAAAACGGCGCGCACGTGGGTCTCGCCGATCGAGCGATCGAACGGCTGAGCCGAACGCACATCGAGCGTCTTGAGCTCGGGTGCGCGCGAGCCGACCAGCGCGGAGCGCGCCAACACTCTGCCTTCGCCATCGTACAGCACCGCGTATTTGCGCAGCGGACCGATGTTGGTCGCTTTTAGATCCGGGTCGTCCGGCAGCACGAGCACGCCTTCGTTGCGCGCGACCTCGTCCGCCTCTTCACGACTCTCGATACCCAGCACGAGATCGATTTCGTGCACGTGCTCGGCACATACCTTTTCGTACACGAAGCTGAAGCCCGCACCCAACCCGATCAGACTCGTGAGCGACGCGGCGAGCACTAGCCGCTCGCGGAATTTCACGGAGGCTCGCTCCGCAATCGGTAGCCGACGCCGCGCACGGTCTCGACCATCCACGCTCGTGTACCGAGCTTTTCGCGCAGCCGGCGCACCTGCACGTCCACGACGTTGGAGCCGGGATCGAAAGGCATTTGCCAGATGCGAGAGAGCAGCTCGGCGCGCGTCACGACCTCGTTCACGCGGTTGGCGAGGTGCAGCAACAGATCGAGCTCGCGGCCAGTAATCGACACTGGCACCGCATCGATCACCACGCAGCGCTTTTCGAGATCGATCTCCATGCCGCCCAGGTTGACCCGCCGGGCACCTTGCGTTCGACGCAGCAGGGCGTGGATACGCGCCACTAGCTCCTCGACCTCGAACGGCTTGACCAAGTAGTCGTCGGCACCGGACTTGAGACCGAGCACCCGTTCGCGCAATTCACCTCGCGCAGTGAGCATCAACACGGGCACGTTCGAACCAGTGCGTCTCAACTCGCGACAGACGGCAAGGCCATCTTGGCCCGGCAGCATCCAGTCCAGCAGCACCAGATCGTAAAGGCCGTTCTTCACCTGCCGGACGGCCTCGTCCCCGTCCGCGCACGCGTCAGCGACCAGCCCTTCGTCCGACAATAAGCGGCGGAGGAAGCGCGCCACCTTGGGATTGTCCTCGACGACCAGGACTTTCAGCGACTTGATTGGGGGGTCACTGGCTGCAAGCATCGCGGTCATGATGGGACGTTGGCCTGGGTTTCAGCAGGGTTACGGGCTCTGGACAGCACTCTCAACCGCATCCTGCCGGCTTTATTCCGTGCGCGCTTGGCGAAAAGCACCGTCAGCCCCAAAATCCGCCCATGGGCAACCGCGTCTTCGAGCAGTCGATCGTCGTTCGGGAGGGGCATCTCGATACGTTTGGGCACGTCAACAACGCGCGTTATCTGGAAATTTTCGAACAAGCCCGCTGGGATCTGATCACCGACAGTGGCTTTGGCCTCGACTACGTCAAATCTTCGGGGACCGGCCCGGTGATTTTGGAAATCAATCTGCGCTTCGTGCGTGAACTCAAAAATCGCCAACGGCTGCTGATTCGCAGCTTCGTGGACAGCTACGAGGGCAAAATCGGCCGGATGACTCAGCTGCTCATCGACGACTCCGGGGAGATCTGCTGTGAGGGGAAATTCGTGTTCGCACTCTGGGACACTGGGAGCCGCAAGATCATCGCGCCGACGCCCGAGTGGCGCGCGGCGGTCGGCTTGGAGTGAGGCGCAGCGCCTCGCCCGCGCTGCGCGCTGCGACTGACGCGCTCGGCGGGCGTCGGGTGATGCGAGCATAAATAGGCAAGATCACTGGCGCGGCCCACCGCCCCGAAGCGCGGAACGGTTGTTGCTCTCGTGACCGGTATGCCTACCTGGTTCCCCCACTTTGCGGAAGAGATCGACCGTGTCACACCGCTGCCGAGGCCGCCGATCGAGGATCCGCCGCTACCTCACCCGCCGACGGAGCCCAGTCCCGACTCGCCTGAGACCGATCCAACCCCCATCGACGGCAGGCCTTAAAGCTCTCGTTCGAGGCGCTCGCACACCGTCTCCAGCACCTTGATGCGCGCGTAGTGCTTGTCCTCTGCCTCGACGAGCGTGAACGGCGCATACTCGGTGCTGTTGCGAGCAATCATCTCCGCTGCGGCCGCCTCGTATTGGTTGGTCTTCTGGCGGTTCCGGTAGTCTTCAGCCGTGATCTTGTGCTGTTTCCACGGTTCTCGTTCACGATCTTGAAAACGCCGTAGTTGCTCTTCGGGGCTGATCTGCAGCCAGAATTTGACGAGCACGATGCCGTCCCGAGTGAGCTCCTGCTCGAACTCGTTGATCTCTTTGTACGCGCGCCGCCAGCTCTCCTCGCTGGTGAAGCCCTCGACACGCTCGACTAGTACGCGCCCGTACCAGCTTCGATCGTAGATCGTGATCCGACCACGGCGCGGGAGATGTCGAAAGAAGCGCCACAGGTAGTGATGCGCGCGCTCTTCGTCGGTCGGTGCCGAGATCGGAATGATCCGGTATTGTCGGGCATCCAAGGCCCACACCAAGCGCCGAATCGCGCCACCCTTGCCGGCCGCATCGGACCCTTCGAAGAGGAAGATGGCACTGCGTTGGCGCTTCCGCAGCTTGCGCGCGAGTTCCCCGAGCGCGCCCTGCAGCTCTTTCATGCGCTTTTCGTATACGGGCTTGTCGAGCTTGAGCGATAGATCGAGATTGTCTAGGAGCGTGACGGGGTCGGCAATCTCGGGCTGAGGCTTGGGCTTGTCAGACGCTTGGCGTGTCGCCAAATGCTGCTGGATGCGCTCGAGCACGGTCAAACCGGCTGTCATATTCCGGTAGCGATCATCACCCGACTCGAGCACCGTCCACGGTGCGTACCCGCAACTGGTTTCGCTCAGCACTCGCTCGGTGACCGAAACGAACTCGTCATAGCGCTCGTGGTGCCGCCAATTGTTCTTGGACACGAGCAAGCGCGTGCTCGTATCCCGTGCTTCGGCCTTCAACCGGCGCTTTTGGTCCTTCTTGGTGACGTGAAACCAGAGCTTGATGAACAGCGCGCCACAATCGGCGAGTGTGCGTTCGAACGCGTTGATGCGCGCGAGCGCCTGATCCAACGCACGCGTTTTGCCGCCGCTCATCACGCGGTCGAGGATCGGCCGCGTATACCAAGAGCCCAGGAAGAGCCCGATTTGCCCAGCCTTCGGCAAGGTCATCCAATAGCGCCAAAACTCCGGCCGCGCGCGCTCCGCCTCGGTTGGTTCGTCGTAAGCTTCGGTACGCAGGAAGCGCGCATCGAACCACTCGTTGAGTAGGTTGAGCGTCTCCGCCTTACCCGCACCATCCGCACCGTTGATCAAGATGATTACGGGGAAGTTCGCCTGTTCGACCTCGGCTTGAACTTTGAGTAGTGAGGTGCGCAGGTCCCCGAGTCCAGCATCGTAGGCTTGCTTACTGAGCGAGCGCCCCAATTCCGCCGATTTCAACATCCGTGTATTGAGAGCAAGGCCGCGCCGTTTTCGCAAGAGGCAAACACGCCTCGGCGTTCCAAACGGCCCAGCATCAATCACTCTGCGCGTGGAGGGCTCCGAATCGCGCGGCGAGGTCGAAGAGCCGGAAGGCGGTGGCGGTGGTCTGACGTCGCAAATCGGCCTCGCTGCGGCCAGCGTGGCGCGCCACGCTGGCCGCGATGTGCGGCAAGTACGCAGGCTCGTTGCGCCGGCCACTGACGCCCTTGATGTCGCGAGGCAACAGGAATGGGGCATCGGTTTCGACCATCAGCCGGTCGCTCGGGATCCGCTCGATCAGAGCTTGTAAGTGCGTGCCGCGACGCTCATCACACACGAAACCAGTGATGCCAATGCACAAGCCGAGCTCGAGGTAGCACTCGAGCTCCGCTGCACTCCCAGTGAAACAGTGAACGACTCCGCCGACCAGCTTCGGCCGTGCGTTGCTCAGGATGCGATAGAAGTCGTCATGAGCGCTGCGCTGGTGCAAAAAGACTGGCTTTCGCAGCTCTGCCGCCAACTCCAGCTGCAGCTCGAAGGCCGCGCGTTGCTCGGGACGAGGAGAGAAATCGCGGTCGTAGTCCAGACCGCATTCGCCGACTGCGACGACCTCCGGGTGGCGAGCCAAGTTGCGTAGCTGATCTTGCGTGTGCCGGCCGAAGCCAGCGGCGTTGTGCGGGTGGACCCCCGCGGTGCACACCAATGCTGCTGGCCGCGAGCGAGCCAGCTCCAAGGCTTGCTGACTGAGCGGGGCCGTGAGACCGGTGACGATCATGTACTCTACCCCTGCATCGTGCGCGCGGGCGATCACCTGCGGCAGATCCTCGCGGAACTGCTTGCTCGTCAGGTTGACTCCAATGTCGACTAGCGGCGTGTTCAAGCGCTTTTCTCCAACGTGACGACTGGCCCGTAGCTGGGGGCCAACCGCTCTGCGATGCGCCGATGATACGTCACCGCGTCCCAGTCTGCGCTGGCTCCCGGCGGAGCCTTCCGCACATGAAGCCGGCCGCGCGCAAAAGCGCGCAGGGCGCACAGCTCGGTCGCCCTCGACTTCAAGCGCCGCAGCGCGCGTTGCTCGGCGGCCATTGGCCGATACCAGCGTATCCCAAGAACGCCTTTCAGCGCGCGGATCTGCTGTTCGATTTCGCGCAGCTCGGCGCGATACAGGCCTAAATTGATCTCTAATTGCATATCTAATGTTCTCCAATGATGTTTGCCTCGAGAGTGCTCCGTAACCACGGGACGAGGCTTGATTTGCCGCCGCTTCCGAGAGTCGGAAGGGCGCTATTCCTATCGCAGCGGGCCAAATCACGAGCAAAGCGCACCCTAAGGGGCGCTGCATGACGGCACGTCAGACGATCCATATCGCGGGTCCAGCACGGACCCACGCAGTAGCGGGGGCTTGATTCGAACAAGCCTCTCCGGAAGGCTATCCCGGCGTAGGATCCACTCCTACCACCCCGCAATAAACGTTCGCGCAGCGTACTACGCTGAGCTGGCTTCGATCTTCCCCGAGCATCCCACATCCAAACGCTGGTTGCGTTTTGGCAGCGACGCCCACGAAGTAATTGTACGAATAGAAAAAGAAAATCGAGATTAGTAGCCCAGCACCGCCTTCATTTGATGCGGTCTAGGATGAAGCATCGGTCTCGAACTGTCAAGAGTTCAAGAGCAACGCGTTCAGCTCTCCATTGCACTCGGGTCGCGGTTGCTCGACATCTCGCGAGCCGTCGCCTTGACGTCAGTGCACGGACATTCGAAATTCTCGCGCATGAAAACCGTCAAGGCAGGGCTCTGGTGTTGCACGTTCATTGCCGTCGCCGGATGCGCTGCGGAGCAGCCGGAACCAGTAACACCGCCCCTGCCGCCCGCATCATCGCCGGCAATCCCGCCAACCGCGCCCGTCGCGGTTGCGCCGACTCCCGCGCCAGCTCCGCCTCCGCCTTTGAAGCTGCAAGTGTTCACCGGAACGCCCGAGGGCTTTCTGGTCAACTCCACGCTCATCACCGGCCAGAAGGACGCCATCCTGATCGACGCGCAATTCACACTCACCGACGGGAAGAAGGTCGCCGACGCCATCAAGGCCAGCGGCAAGACACTGACCACGGTCTACGTGACTCATTCGCATCCCGATCATTACTTCGGGTTTCCCGCCGTAAAACAGGCATTTCCAAACGCCAAGCTCGTCGCTCTACCCGCGACGGTCGCGGAAATCCAAAAGACCTGGGAAGGCAAGGTCAAGCAGTGGAAGCCCCTATACAAGGACGCGATCACCGCGACACCAGCGCTGCCCGAGCCGCTCAGTGGCACCACCCTCGAGCTCGAAGGCGAGAAGTTCGATGTCGTGGGCGGCGTGCAGGGTGACGACTCGCAAAACTCGTATGTTTGGATACCGTCCCTGCACGCGGCCATCGTCGGTGACATCGCCTACTACGACGTGTTCCCCTGGACCGCCGAGACGAGCGTCGAAGGCCGAAAGGCTTGGGTTTCGTCACTCGATCGTGTCGCGGCCCTGAACCCGACGATCGTCGTGGCCGGCCATCAAAAGGCCGAGAAAAAGCCGGACCCCGGCACGCTCGCGTTCACCAAAGAGTATCTCATCGCCTACGACGAAGCCGCGTCGGCCTCCAAGAAGCCCGCCGAGCTCCAGGCCAAGATGAAGGCCAAGTATCCCAACGCGGCACTCGACATCATCCTGAAGATCGGCTCCGAAGCATCATTCAAAGCACCAGAAAAGCCAAAGGCCGCCCCCCCCGCTCCGAATGCCGCTCCACTAGCGGCACCGAAGCCGAAGAAGTAGCCTCTGCTAACTCCCCGAGAATGGGGGCGATCGCGATCCAGCAGCGCACCTCGCTGCACTACGAGTTCTCGACGCTTCGCGAAGCGCCGGGGTATGTCGTCGCCGTAAGTGCGCTCTTGCCCGTGCCCGACTCGAGCTTGCTCGCGCCGGTGGGCATCCTCGCGTTGCGCGGTGGACGCACGTCTTCCAAGCGCTGGCCTTCGGCCAGCGCGGTGCGCCAACGGAAGAGGACGTCATTGGTTCGAGCGCGCTCGACGTTGAGAGCCGCGGCATAGAGCCTGGGAATGGCGAAGTCAGCCGGTCACCGTAGGAGCGCGCAGCCTGATGACGTAGTTCGAATCGCCATGGAAGTCGTCCCGGTCAATCTTCAGCTCGCGAGGGTCTGTGGCAGAGATCTTCTTGCCGATTGGGTAGCTGCGACGGTTTAGTCGCGCGCGCACGACCAACCCACCGCGGTTGGTTGTGTTGCCGATCAGACCGATGATCGTCTCATAGGTCCGCAGCGACCGACCACGCCAACTTATCGAGACAACCGGGAACAGTCGGTGCTCTTTTTCCATTTGCTGGTGCCCGGCGGGAAGTGGCTCACGTGGATCGACATGCCGAGCTTGTCGGCGAGCCGCTGAAGACGGTGCTTCCAGACGTGTGGTCGATCGCTACTTACTGCCGCCAGCGTGGGCCGTCATGAAGATCTCGCGTGCCTTGGGATGCGCTTCGAGCCGACTTGTGCCCACCGCGCTCAGATCGACGTGACCGCGAAGACGGGCGTATCGTGATCGACACCCACGCTCACGAACCGTCATTGGCGGCACGATCGTATACGCGGTACGGGATGGCTTTGCCGACGGCATCCGATGGAAAGTCGTGCACGTCCACCAACTCGGGCTCTCCTTGCGGTTGCCACTCGCTGCCGGCACTTTTGACGTTGCCGACCAGCTCCTTCTTCGTATCGACGGAAATAACCGAAATTTCGCGCGTTATGCAGCTTTCAGCCTTCGCATTGATGTGCTCAACCTGCGCGTTGCGATCGGGATGCTGTGCGCCTTCCACTGCTGTGCTTGGTCGCCATCCCAGTAGCTCACGCCACCGCGGCGACTCCGCCGTAGCCCAGCGCGCCTGCCTCAGCGCCAGCACAGCCGACGCGCTCGCTCGCCCATGGTCGCCTTCAGCAGGCTCCACTTCTGACGAAACCAAGTCTTCTGCGTCTACTCCGTGCGTAGATCATGTCGGCTGGCTCCTGTCGATCCCAATCGACCGCGACTCGATTTACTCGCCCACTCCCGGCCCCTAAGTAGTGTTAGAGAGGGCGCTATCGAGAAAAGAGGTCTGTGCGGTCACGACGCAGGGACATCGAAGAGCGGCGTAGGGCGGCAGCTGGTTCTAGGGCCGTCGCCGAGGGAATGTTCGAGTGACTGGCGAGCTGGTTAGCGGCTCCGTGTGCGTATGATTTCGTAGACTTCGCGCTCGCGTGGGCGCGGTGCGACGGCGAATTCGAGGTGTGCGAACTCCACGAAATCGTCCGCGGTTTTTTCTGCCTTCGAGCCTGCAGCGGTCGATCGGGCTTGACAGGAAATTTGGTAGCGACTGTCCAAAGCAAGCGAGGGGGTCGAAGATTTGCGCGCAAGAGCACCTGACTGGCGCAGGATCGAACGACCGTATTGCGGTCGACTCGAAACGTATTTTCAGCCCGAAAGCAGCGCTATTGGCGTTTTACTGCCTTCAGAAAGTGCGTGTTACACGAGAGGGATGGGGCAGCACGAATATCGTTTGAAGTCATTGGCAGACGATGAACTCTTGGCGGGCCTTGCGCGCATCGTGGGACGGCGCAATCAGATCACGGCTGAGTTTCTCGCGTACCTGGCAGAGCTCGATGAGCGACAGCTGTTTCTCGATCTCGGATTTTCATCCCTGTTCGAGTATTGTGTGCAGGCGCTCAATTTGTGTGAGTCGACGGCAGGCCGTCACATCGCCGCGGCGCGGGTCTGCCGCAATCATCCCGAGGTATTCGCGATGGTCGCTAGCGGGGCATTGCACGCTTCGGCGCTGAGTCTGTTGAGGAAGCACCTAACGCCGGAGAACGCGGGCGAGCTGTTCGAGCTGTGTCTGCACAAGAGTGCACGGAAAGTGGAAGAGCTGCTTGCGGCGCGCTTTCCGAGGCCTGATGTGCGTGATTTGGCGCGTCGCTTGCCGGCCCAAGTCGTCGCGTTCACTCTCGACGTTGGTTGTCCGGCGGAGAAGCTGCCATCGGGCGGCTCGCCACGCGAGCCCTCGCGCGAGTTGGCGAAGCCGCCACTCGAGTCTCAGCCGTCGTGCGGGTCAACGTCGGTCTCGGCGGCGTCGCCGGCAGAGGGGCAGAAAGCACGCCGGCTCGAACCGCTTTCCGCGGATCGCTACGGTGTGCATTTCACCGCCGATGGCGAATTTCGCGAGCTGCTCGAGCGCGTGCGTGGGCTCGCCGCGCATCGGCTGCCGAGGGGCGATCTGATGACTTTGTTCAAGCGCGGGCTCGAAGCCTATGAGCGCGAACTTTCGAAGCAGCGCTTCGCGTTGGGCAGGAAGCCGCGCCCCAGCCGAGGCGTGAAGCCCGTGCCTTCCGCGCCGTCCGTGCCTTCCCCGCCTTCCCCGCCTTCCTCGTTCAGTCTTGCTCAGCCTGATCTCTCCAAGATCGATCCACCCAAACCCAAGCCCGACCCCGCGTCAGACCCGAACTCAAACTCGAACTCCAAACGGAGGCGTCATTGCCCAGCCGCGGTGGCGCGCGCGGTTTTCTTACGAGACGGTAAGCAGTGTAGCTATGTATCGGCGGACGGGCGGCGGTGCAGCGCGCGGCGGTGCTTGGAGCTCGACCACGTCGACCCTTGGTCGGTGGGCGGCGAGTGCACGATTGAGAATCTTCGGCTGCGCTGCCGAGCTCACAATCAACGGTATGCGCGGCAGTACTTTGGCAAGTCTCGTGTAGATGCCGCCGTGCAGAGCGCTCGGCGGCGCCGCGCAGCGGCGCGGCGTTCGGATAAAGCTGACCCACCGTGAGCTGGCTATAGTGCGACCCTTGGCCGTAGAAACGGCAGAGTCGTGAACAAAGCGTACCGCACTCGATATCGCGACCCCCATCCTTCTTGCTCTCTTCTTCTGGCGTTTTGGCGTTTTGGCGGTTCAACTCAGGGAGCCGTCAACGCGGGAGCACGACGCACCGTGAGCTGCGATGCTGGATCGCGAGCGCTGCGAGCGCCCACTCTCGAGCTCTCCCTACGTCGGAGACAAGGATGGGACGAATCGTGCGCGGGCGCTGGCACGGGGGTCTCAACAATTCAGGACAGGCATTAGGCCGCGAAGCGGAGGCCCGTCCAACGTTCGCTCAATGTCCATAGCCGTTCGGCGGCTTCGGGATCGGTGGCCCATGGGCGCACGCCGTCGACGCCGGGATAGTCGGCGGGGACGGCGCGGGCGATGTCTGCGTTTTCGCAATACACGCCACCCATGCCAGACAGTTGTGGGCTGGTCGCGCACCAGACGGACGTGGCTGCGCCTTGCTCGACGTTTTTCATCTTGGCCAGCTGCTGGAAGCGCGTGACCGTCGATTCCTGCTCTTCGGGCGACATATGACGCATCAAGTCGGTCACGATGGCGCCGGGATGCACGGAGAAAGCGCGCACTCCGTGTGGTTCACCGCGCCGATCGAGAGCGAGCGCGAAGAGCGCATTGGCGGTCTTCGATTGCCCGTAGGCGATCCATTTGTCGTACTCGCGATGCTCGAAATGCGGGTCTGCGAAGTCGATACCCGCACGACGGTGACCGGCGGAAGTGAGCGCAACTACGCGCGCGCCCCTGGCCTGCACCAGGGCCGGCCAGAGGCGCAGCGTGAGCTGAAAGTGACCGATGTGATTGGTAGCGAGTTGTGACTCGAAGCCCCGCGCGTCGCGTTCGAGCGGAGTCGCCATGATGCCTGCATTATTGAGCAGTAGCGGTAGTGCCCGCTTGCTCGACAGGAAGCGCGCCGCAAAGGCGTCGACCGATTTCGGATCGGCAAGATCCAATGCTTCGAGTTCGATACGCTCGAGACCCGCCAGCGCCGCGCGCGCCTTGTCCGGCGTGCGCGCGGGCACGATCACCGTCGCACCGGCGCCGGCGAGAGCGCGCGTGGTTTCGAGCCCCACGCCTGCGTAACCACCGGTCACGATCGCAAGCATCCCATCCAATCCGCGCCCTGCGAGTACCTCGCGCGCCGTGCTTTCTGCTCCAAAACCCGAGCCGAGCGGAGTTTGTTTGCTTGTCATGCGCAGAGTATTAGACGATCGCGGCTGATGTTGCCCGCTCAATACGCAAGCTGGACGCTGATCCTCGCTACCTCATGCACCGCCGCGTTACCTGGCTGTGGCAGCAAACCAGCCAACCTAGCGCCGCAACCTACGGGCAGTGAACAGGCAGCGCCTTCCGCGACAGCGAATCATCACCACCATCAGGAGCTCAATCTGCAGCCGGTGGGACCGCAGGTCAGCGTCACACCTCTCGAAGGCCGCACTGCCAACGCGCCGTTGGTTCAAGCGAGCTGCGCCGCCGCGGATTGGACTTCGCGAGCGCTGACCCCGTTGCTGAAAGCGGGCAAAGGCCCGGCTTCTTCGCGTTCAGATCGAAACGGGGCAGCAGAAACGTTGTTTCTTGCGCAATGCAGCGACTCACCGACGGGACCGGGCGCCGCACCGGCGGCACCGATCGTCATCGACGGAGTCGAGCTGCGTTTGGCCAGCGCCTCCCCCGCAGGGACGAGCGGTCGCGGTTGGACCGGGAACCAGTGCACATTCGAGCTTCGTCTCGCCGACGGCTCGGGCAAGGCGGTTCTGCTCGGTCCTGAAGACGTGCCGCCATTCAATACCGTGAGCGCGCTCGTTCGCTCCGGCTCCGCCGTCTGGCTCAGCGTGGGCTTCAATGGCTACGCGCGTGAATTTCCGAAGGGCGGCAATCGAGTTCTGGCCCTCGACTTGTGCGAAGGCCGCGTGGTCTGGCGCTCGAAGGATGCAACTTCCAATGGCGGGCTACTGCTCGTCGACGACTACCTCGTCTCGCCGTACGGCTTTACCAACGAAGCGCGCTCGGTGTTCGTGTTCGACGCACACTCTGGACAGCAACTTCAAAAGTTGCCTGTGCTGGAGAACATTTGTCCGAGCAAGAGCTGGGCGCCCCATTGGCATCCTGGCGAGCGCTGCGATGCGCCGGGACAGCGGGTGGGCGCGGCCACGAACCCGCGAATCGAGGGCGGCGCGTTCCTGGTCGACACCAACACGGGTTCAGCGGCATTCACGTGCCAGTGAGCGGAATCGCTTCGTCGCGACCCAGATCGTCTTGCCACGGGCTGCGACACTCCGGATCACAGGCAAATAGCAGCACCGCGCGCGCTTCCTGGTAATACTGCGCGAGGATCGCTAGCGCGGAGGCAGGCAGCCGTGCTTCGTCCAGACGATGGAAGTGTTGCGCCGAACTCGGCTCACAGTTTTGCAATCGCTCGATGCACGCCGCGACGGAAAGGAGCACATCGTGCACCTCGGGTCGTGGCAAGACTCGATGCACGGGACCGACCGCATTCAAGCCCGCCGCCCAACATAGCCAGCATAGGCTGAGCCATTCGAGCCGTGAGCGAAACATGAGCTCGTGCTCCGTCAATCGTGCAATTGCCAACGTCTCATCGATGCGAATCGTTTCGCCTTCGTCGTTCTCGAAGCTCACCCGTTGCGGCGGCTCGTTGCTGGCAAGCGTACGAACGTCGGGCGGGGCATCGCTCAGACCGCGAGCGATCGCGAGCTCTCGGCACGCCTGCACGCGCTGTGCGGCGCGCGCGACCGCGGCGCGCATGGCCTCTGTCGATTGCTCGACTCGGACTTCGCCGTCGGGCGCAGCCACGAGTGCGGGTTCGAATGCCGGCCAGAAGTCGTACGGAATGCAGAAAACGTCCAGTTGGCGGTCGCGCAATGGTCCCCGCCGCCATTCGGCATCGGCTGGGATCGGCTCGAACGCGGTCTTCGGTGGGCTCTGCTCGCCGCCGGTCGCCAGCGCTCGGAAGGCGTGAACCTCGAGCAAGCAAGGGCCGTACGGCTCTGAGCCCGAATCCGAAACGACGGCAGCTCCGTCCAGCGCAACCAGCTTCGTGTCGCCCTGTACGAGCTGCTCGATGGCCCGCGCGATCGAAAAACGCTGCCTGAACTCTTGGCCTGCAGCCGCACAGAGCAGGTAGCGACCAGGGGCTTCCGCCAAGACGGACTGGAAGCCACCCTGCACGAAACGCACGAACGGCAGGCGTGCAGCGAGGTCGTCGAGAGCCGAGCGCGGTTCACCGTCGCTCGCGCAGAGCCAAGCGCCCACGCGCGCCGGATCCTCGCATTGCTCGCGCAGCGATTCGATCGTGCTCGAGATCGCGTCAGCGGTCGCGAGAGCGCGTGCCACGATCCCGACCGTCACTCGGATCTGAGGCGGCTCGGCTTCGCCGAATTGGCGTTGCCCATTGAGTTGATAGGCGTTGGGAATCAAACCCGTGTCGCGTTCTTCGAGCAAACGCCCGATATGGCGTGAGCAAATCGTATCCAAGAATGCGGAGCGATTACCCTGCTGCGTGTAGCGTTCCGCGAACTCACGCTCGAAATGGATCGGGGATTCGTCGAACTGGCCCACGGCGAGAATCCTCTCGGTTCGCATCAACGAGGGGCGAAGCGAGAAGTGCGGCCAAAACGAAAGCGAGCGACGGCCCAGCCTCGCCGGCGCTGGCTCGGGCTCGTAAACGTGAATCCAATAGCGGGCGCCGCTCGGCAAAAAGCGCAATTGTCCCGCGTCGACATTGCGATCCTGGGTGTCCTCCGCGTAGCCGCGATTGAACAAAACCTGCGCTACGTCGGGCTCTCGCTCCAGAATCGCGCAGCCCTCTGCGATGAAGGCGCGCGGTTCGAAGAATTGAAAATCGTCCTCGAGGTGCAGCCAGTACTTGGAGCGCACGGTTTCGCGCAACGAATTCATGCTGCGCGCGTGTCCGCGCTCGGCAGCGCTCTTCAAGATGAACTCGAAAAACGGATAGCGTTCACGCATCGCGTCGCGGTCCGCTTGGCTCGAGCCGTCGTCGATGCACACGAAGCGCTCGATTCGCTCGATGTCCGTACACGCCACGAGGAACGAATCCAGCGCACGCACGAACAATTCCAAACGTCGGCAGGTCGTCACCGTGAGCGTGACTTCCGGCTCTACGGACGGGCCTCGTTCGCTGAGGAACCGGCGACGCTCGGACGCCTGCACGAGCAGCGCGGCCTCCATCTCTGGCGCGCACAAATCGCGATTCGCCTCGATGCGCGGACGCTCGCGCTCTGGCAACTGCGGATCGCGCAGCAGCGCGCTATTGAGCTCGAACGCATCGCGCACGCGACCCTGATTGTACGCCGCTCGGGCCGATGCGTCGCGCGCGCTGTGGTCTTCGTTCACGCCTCGCATCTTAAAGCCAGGCGCGGGCAATCCGAGCGAAGATCCGTGTAAAAAACCGACGAACGTCAGTCCGGCAAGTGACCGACGTAGCGAGCGGCGGGGCGAATCAAGCGCCCGGTGTGGCGCTGTTCTTCGATGTGGGCGAGCCAACCCGCGCACCGGCCAATGGCGAAGGTGGCCGTGAACAGCTCGCGCGGGATCCCGACTGCCTCGAGCAAGAGCGCGGTATAAAACTCGACGTTGGCGCGCAGCGGCCGGTCCGGATGGCGTTCGCTCAGGAGCGCCTCGGCGGCGTGCTCGACGCGGCGAGCGTGGGCGAGCCGAGCCGCAATCGTCGATTTCGCCCGATCTTCCTGCTCCAGTCGGACGAGCGCGCGTTCGAACACGAACGCACGCGGGTCGCGCACGCGGTAAATGCGGTGCCCCATGCCCATGATGCGACGGCCCGCGCCGAGCTCGCGTTCGAGCCAAACCCGGGGCTCGCTGTCGGCGGTCGCGTCCAGCATATCCAGCACTGGACCGGGAGCGCCGCCATGCAGCGGGCCCTTGAGGGCGCCCAAGCCAGCGACGATACACGGCATCACATCCGAACCAGTGGAAGCCACGACGCGCGCGGCGAACGTGGACGCATTCAGGCCGTGATCGGAGACCGTTACCAAGTAGGCGTCCAACGCGCGGGCACGCGCCGGGTTTTCCGGCAAGCCGAGCATGTTCATCAAATCCTGCGCCGTGAAGCGCGCGGGGTCGGGTGCGATTGGCGACTGGCCCGCGCGGATCCGCGCGCCGGCGGCCACGTACACAGGGAGCGCCCCGAGCACGCTCAAAGCGTCGACCCCGGCAGAACCCTGCGCGGTAGCCGCAAGCAGCGCGTCCATTGCGTCCGGCAAGGACAACGCATGCTCGAGTTGCTGAATGCGAGCGAAGGCCGAAACACGCGCCTGCCCTAGGCGCTCGCGGATCGCGGACTCGGTTGCGCCGGAGCCCAATTCCAACAAGCGCTCGACCACTGTCTCGAAGTGCCCCGGGTCCTGCAGCGCGAGATCCTCGGCTCGACAACCGGCAATGAACAGCTCTCCGCGTTCACCGTCTACGTGGCTCAGGCGGGTGTCGGCGACGACCACGCCTTCCAAACCCGAAGCCTTGGCCGATGACCGTTCACCAACCGGCAAACCTGCGAGATTCATGACAAATCCTTTCCGAACGGGCGAGATTGGCTCGCGCCGCTGAAGAACACACTGAGCCTCGGGCTCGCTTTGATCAACGTTGATTCGACAATCAATGTTCGCGCGCCATGCTGTACGCCATGGCTGCCAAAGAAGCCGCTTGGTTGAGCTCGCGTGAGGCGAGCAAACGCCTCGGGGTGAAGCTCGCGACGCTGTACGCGTATGCGAGCCGCGGCTTGATCCGCAGCCTGCCCGGCGAAGGACGGCGCGCTCGGCTGTACGCGGGTGACGACGTGGAACGCTTGCGTACGCGCCACGCCGCCCGAGCGGGGCATGGGCCCGTAGCCGCGAGCGCACTCCGCTTCGGTGAGCCCGTACTCGAGACCAGCATTTCCGACGTCGGACCCGAGGGACCGCGCTACCGCGCGCACTCGGCAATCGCGCTGTGTCGGGCGGGGGTGAGCTTCGAGCGCGTGGCGGAGCTGCTCTGGACCGGAACATTGCCGGATGAAGCGGGCCCCGCGGCTCGCTTGAACTGCGATCCGGCGCTGCTCTGGCCGCTATTTGCGGGCCGCGCTTCGCTGCCCAAAATGGCGCTCATGCTCAGCGCATTGGCACTCACGGATCGCGATCGACACACGGCCAGCGATGCTGCGGAATTTGCGCGCGCACGCGCGTTGTTTCATTGCTTGGCTCAGGCTCCGAGCGCCCGCCCGCCGCGTCGGCAAGCCGCTCCGCGAGTTGCTGGTACGCTGCTCGCCGCGCTGCGCGTACCCCAAAAACCAGACCTACTCGATTGCGTCGATCGCGCACTCGTACTGTGCGCCGAACACGAGCTCAATGCCTCGGCCTTCGCCGCGCGCGTTGCGGCCTCCGCGGGCGCCGATTTGTACGCTTGCTTGGGCGCCGCGGTGAACACCTTGAGTGGCAGCGCTCACGGCGGCATGTGCGACCGCGTGGAGGCATTGATCGCGAGCATCAGCAACGTGGGCGGCAAGGTACGCGCTGCACGCACAGTGCATGATTGGCTGGCGCGCGGCGAACAGCTGCCCGGTTTCGGGCACCCGCTGTATTCGGCCGGAGATCCGCGCGCGGCGCTGTTGATCGAGTTGGCGGAAGCGCACGGCGCTCACAGCGCAGCGGCGAAAACCGCTTTCGCTTTACTCGACGCCATGAAGCGCGGCGGCCATCCGGCGCCCACGCTGGATGCGGGCTTGGTGACTCTCTGTCATTGCTTGGGCCTGCCCGCGGGCAGCGCGGCCAGTATTTTCGCGGTCGGACGCAGCGCCGGTTGGGTCGCCCACGCGCTCGAGCAACGCGCGGCAGGCTACCTGCTGAGGCCGCGCGCCCTGTACGTCGGCAGAGCTTGAATACCGTCCTCTGGCGCGCGAAATGGTGTTAACTTATCGAGACAATGGCTGCCGCGCGCATTGGGGATCGCGAACTCGGACCCGAGTCTACCAAGCAATCGAGTAGGCTCTCGCATACGGCGCGACTCGGCGCAGCGATCGCGAGTCCGGTTGCGGTTCTGACTCTGCTGCCGCTGTTGGTCGCTTCAATCGGTCTCTTCCTCACCGTGGTCGGTCAGCGCTCGTTGCGCGACAGCAACTTGACCATGGCGAGCGAGCGCATCGACGAAGAGACTGCGCTGCTCGCGCGCAGCATCAGCGCCGCGCTGGAACAGTCCGACCCAGTGATGGACCGCCTGGGTTCGCTCGCGCGGGACCACGACCCGATCAAGTCTTTCGACCGGGTGGCGCACTCGCTGCGCGATCTGATGCAGGGGCGACCCGGCGTTTCGTACATCAGCATCAGCTTCCCGGATGGCACGTTCCAAGGTGCCTACCGCGACGAGGACGGCACGATTCGCTTTCAGGATAGCCGAGTCACTGCGCAGGGCACGGTCGTGAAGCGCTATACGCTGATCGGTCACGAGCGCATCGCCCCCTACTTCGAAGAGCACACCAGCTACGACCCGCGCACCCGTGAGTTTTACAAACTCGCCGTCAGCAGCGGGCAGCGCGTGTGGACCAAACCGTACCCCTTCTTCAAAACGCACTACACCGGCATCACGCGCGCGGAGGTCGTGCACGAGGCGAACTCGGCCGATATCCACGCGGTAATCACCGTCGATTTCGACGTCACCGCGCTGTCCGCCGTCTTGAGCCGCACGTCAATGGGCGGGGCCGCCACCCTGCTCTACACGCACGACGGCAGCGTGCTCGCCTACCCGAGCGGCGAAGGTCGAATCAATGATTTGCCGCTGCGCCAAGATCGCGCCCTCTTGTTCAGCGATCTCGACGACCCGCTCCTGAATGCGTTCTTCAAGGACGAGAAAGCGCGAGCGCGCCCGCCCGCATCCGTGCAGGCTTCCGCGCCCGCCGAGTCGCCATTGGTCGAGCTCGATGTGAACGGTGAAAAGCAGCTCGTCGCCGAGAAGCCCATCATCGTCGGTAGCGATCTGGGTTGGTCGGTCGCGACGATCATGCCCGAAGCGCGCATTTTGAGCGCGCTGCACCAGCACCAACAGAAGAGCACCTGGGCGGCTGCGCTCGCCACCCTACTCGCCACGGGCATGGCCTGGTTGTTCGCGCGCCATATTCTGCGCACCCGTCGCGAAGCCGCGGTGGCCCGCGCAGAAGCCCGAGAAGCCGTGGCCCGCGCCCAGGAACTCGGCAGCTACCGCCTGGTGGAGATGCTGGGCAAAGGCGGCATGGGTGAGGTTTGGCGTGCCGAACATCGCCTGCTCGTGCGCCAAGCCGCGATCAAATTGATCAGCATGGGCGAAGACGCCGGCCTCGACGCCAGCGAAATCCAAGAGCGCTTCCGGCGCGAAGCGCAGAGCCTGGCAACCTTGCGCTCACGCAACACGATCGAACTCTTCGACTACGGCGTCACGGCAGAAGGCACCTGCTTCTACGTGATGGAGCTGCTCGACGGCATGGATCTCGAAAGCTTGGTCGCGAACTTCGGCCCGCAACCCGCCGCGCGCGTGATCGACTTCCTGATCCAAGCTTGCAACTCCCTGGCCGAAGCCCACGACGCCGGCCTCGTGCACCGCGACATCAAACCCGCGAACCTGTACGTGTGCCGCATTGCAGACGAAGTCGACGTGATCAAAGTCCTGGATTTCGGCCTCGTGCGCGCCGCCGTACACCAAACCAGCGAGCGACCACCGGCACACAGCGGCGCGCGAACCGGCGGGCACGAAGCCAAAAGCGGCGTGCACCTCGGCGCCCGCGGCGCCGTCGAAGAAACCGAACAAGAGATGGCCGCTCGCCTCGCCGCGGGCACCGACACAGGCACAGACAGCGGCGTCGGCGCCGAGCGCCTCACGCAAGTCGGCCAAGCGATGGGCACGCCCGCATACATGGCGCCCGAGCAAGCGCTCGGCTACGAACTCGACGGCCGCGCCGACCTCTACGCCCTCGGTTGCATCGGCTTCTTCCTACTCAGCGGTCGCCTACTCTTCGAGCGCAATGGCTCCCTGCCGATGATGATGGCCCACATCACGGACCCCCCGCCCGAGTTCAAAAACCGGATCGCGAACTACCTGCCCGCCGAACTGACCACCGTGCTCATGCACTGCTTGGCAAAGAAGCCGCACGACCGCCCGAGCGACGCGCGCGCCTTCGCCGCCGCACTCAAAGCCATCCCCATTCCCCCCGCCCAGGAGTGGTCCGAAGCCCAAGCCCAAACCTGGTGGGCCGCCCGCAAGCCGAGGACCGCTCCCGCTACACACATCGACCCCACGCTAGCCACCGAACTCGCCCAGCGCGGCGTGGCCTGAACCGATAAATCCCGGCAAATAGCGCCCGTCCAAGGCCCGACGCGGCGCCCCTCCCCGCCCGCGTCGTCTGTCGTTGACACACCCGCCCCCGGCTGCCAGATTCCGCCCGCTTCGCGCCTAAACCTGGAGAGGTGACCGAGTGGTCGAAGGTGCTTGACTGGAAATCAAGTGTACGGGCAACCGTACCGAGGGTTCGAATCCCTCCCTCTCCGCAAAACTAAATCCGAGAGTCGAACTCTCCGAACCCGCGCCGCCAAGCGCAGGGGGATTCGAACCTCAGGTACCGAGCGGGGCAAATCGACCGCAAGAGAGCTGCACTGACGGAGGGTT
>Ga0247772_1000034_pt1 | contig 90238 bp, 75 predicted proteins | sample UWRJL151409C6_FD_179945 | JGI IMG/M metagenome (GOLD analysis project Ga0247772, IMG submission 179945) | Plant litter microbial communities from Arlington Agricultural Research Station in Wisconsin, United States - UWRJ-L151-409C-6 | ecosystem: Environmental > Terrestrial > Plant litter >...
GTGGCGGCGGCGGGGCGACGGACCTCGTTTGACGCGCGACATTCTAAATTCTCCTCAAACTTCCCGGCTCACCCGTAGGGGAGCATGATCTTGACTCGGTGCTCCATGGCCGCATCGACCATGTCGTTGTCGCGGAGGCGACGACGGCGCTTGCGCGACTTGCCGATCATCCCGTGCTGTGCGTTGCCCTTGGGGCGGCGAACGCGGCCGCTCCCAGTCACTTTGAAGCGCTTGGAGGCAGCGCGATTGGTCTTCATCTTCGGCATGGGAATTCGACTCCGAGAGCGAGGGGCCTTAGCACCTTCGCAAAGCCGGCACGCGGACAAACCGCAAAAAGGGGCCGGGGGGCGGACTTATGGACGAAGCTTCGAGGCTCGTCAAGCATGCGCCTGGGGTGTTCCGGCGTTTTTTGGCTGGCTGGCTCTCCGAACGAACTTCCGGCCCGCTGGCGGGCAAGGATCGCCCTGTTTCCGACCGTTTCATGACGAGACGGTGAGGGTGGAGTGAACCAAAGCCTCGACCCTGGCCGGTTTGTGCTTCGGCCCGGTTTTTAGCACTAGGCGCGCACAGGCGTGTGGTAAGGGCGCACCTCGATGCCGCGTCGGAACGATATCCGCAAGATTCTGCTGTTAGGTTCTGGCCCGATCGTCATCGGGCAGGCCTGTGAGTTCGATTATTCCGGGACTCAGGGTGCGAAAGCCCTGACCGGGCTCGGTTACGACGTGGTGCTGGTCAATTCGAACCCAGCCACCATCATGACCGACCCGGAGCTGGTTCGACGCACTTACGTCGAGCCGCTCACCGTCGAGACGGTGGCGGCGATCATCGAGCGGGAGCGCCCGGATGCGCTGCTACCGACTTTGGGTGGCCAGACCGCGCTCAACCTCGCGCTGGAGTTGCACGACAAGGGCGTGCTCTCCAAGCACGGCGTGCGGCTGATCGGCGCGCAGGTGGACGCGATTCGCAAAGCCGAAGATCGCGTGCTGTTCAAGGACGCGATGACCGCCATCGGTCTCGAGTCGCCCGTGTCTGCCCATTGTGAGAATTTGGCGCAGGCGCTCGAAGTCGTCGAGAAGACCGGCTACCCCGTGATTTTGCGGCCGAGCTTCACCATGGGTGGCTCTGGTGGGGCGGTTGTCGAGAACGCCGATGAGCTCGCGCCGAAGTTGGAGTGGGCGCTGTTGCAGTCGCCCACGCACCAAGTGTTGGTCGAAGAGAGTCTGATCGGTTGGAAGGAATACGAGCTGGAGGTGATCCGCGACGCCGCGGACAACTTCATCGTGATCTGTTCGATCGAGAATCTCGATCCCATGGGCGTGCACACCGGTGATTCGATCACGGTTGCGCCGTCGATGACCCTCACCGACCGCGAGTACCAGAGGCTGCGCGACGCGGCGCGCGGCGTGATGACCGAAATCGGCGTCGAGACCGGCGGTTCGAACGTTCAATTCGCGATCGATCCCAAGACGGGTCGCGTGCTGGTGATCGAGATGAACCCGCGCGTGTCGCGCTCCAGCGCGTTGGCGTCCAAGGCCACCGGTTATCCGATCGCCAAGATCGCCGCCAAGCTCGCTGTCGGTTTCACGCTCGATGAGCTCGAAAACGACATCACCGGAACGAGCGCCGCGTTCGAACCGACGATCGACTACGTGATCGTCAAGTGGCCCCGCTTCGCGTTCGAGAAGTTCCCGGGCTCGGATGCGCGCCTCGGCACGCAGATGAAGAGCGTCGGCGAAGCGATGTCGATCGGGCGTACGTTCCCCGAGGCGCTGCAGAAAGCCGCGCGCTCTTTGGAGACGGGCAAAGCCGGCTTCGTCAGCTTGTTCGATCGCATCGACTATCGGAACTTGAAGTTCTCGCCCGACGCAGCTCGCGATCTGGCCCACGACGCGCCGCCCCTCGCCGCGCCCAAGCCGACCCTGCCGCCGCCCGTCGGCGACGAGCTGTGGGCGGCGCTCGAAAAAGCGGTGCGCGTGCCCACCGCCGAGCGCCTGTTCTACGTCGGCGATGCGCTGCGCCACGGCATCTCGCCCGAGCGCCTGAACAAGATCACTGGCATCGATCCCTGGTTTTTGGCTCAGCTCGAGCGGATCGTGAAGCAAGAGCAGAAGATCAAGAACGCGCCCAGCCTGGATGCGGACTTGCTGCGCGAGAGCAAGCGGCTCGGCTTCAGCGACGTGCAACTGGGCGCGCTGCGCGACCAGCCGGCAGCGGAGATCTTCAAGCTGCGTGACCAGCTCGGCGTGCGTGCGGTGTTCGCGCGCGTCGACACCTGCGCCGCCGAGTTCCCCGCCAAGACTCCGTACCTGTACTCGACCTACGAGACCGAATCGGAGGCAGACGTTTCGGACAAGAAGAAGGTCATCATTTTGGGTGGTGGCCCGAACCGAATCGGTCAGGGCATCGAGTTCGACTATTGCTGTTGCCATGCCGTCTTCGCGCTGCGTGAGCTCGGGCTCGAGACGATCATGGTCAACTGCAACCCGGAGACGGTGTCCACCGACTACGACACCTCCGATCGCCTGTACTTCGAGCCGCTGACGCTCGAAGACGTGTTGGCGATCTGTCGTGAGGAGGCCTCCAAGGGCGAGCTCTTGGGCGTGATCGTGCAGTTCGGCGGTCAGACCCCGCTGAAGCTGAGCGTTCCGCTGGAGAAGGCCGGCATCAAGCTGCTCGGCACCAGCGCGGACGCCATCGATCGCGCGGAAGACCGCGAGCGCTTCGATGCGCTCCTGACCAAGTTGAACCTGAAGCGGCCGCGCGCAGGCATCGCGCGCAACATCGAAGAGGCTCGCAAGATCGTGGCCGACATCGGCTTTCCGGTCTTGGTACGGCCGAGCTACGTGCTCGGCGGTCGCGCGATGATGACCTGTTGGTCGGACAGCGAGCTCGACGCTTACGTGCAACTTGCGATCGACGCCGCGCGTGAAGAGGGCGGCTCGCAGATCCTACTCATCGATCAGTTTCTGAAGAGCGCCACCGAAGTCGACGTGGACGTGGTGTGCGACGGCAAGCGCGCCGTGATCGGCGGCGTGATGCAGCACATCGAAGAGGCCGGCGTACACTCCGGCGATTCGACCAGCGTGCTTCCGCCGCATACGCTCGACAGCAAGGTCGTGGCGCAGATTGAAGACGAGGCCAAGAAGCTCGCGCTCGAGCTGAACGTGGTCGGTTTGATGAACGTGCAGTTCGCGGTCAAGGATCACGAAGTGTACGTGCTCGAAGTGAACCCGCGCGCATCGCGCACGGTGCCGTTCGTGGCCAAAGCCACCGGCCGTCCCTTGGCCAAGATCGCGGCCAAGGTCATGGTCGGCAAGACGCTCGACGAGCTGAACATCTTCGACCGCGCGCTGCCCATGCACGTGGCCGTCAAAGAGTCCGTCTTCCCGTTCCAGAAGTTCCCGGGCGTCGACACCATCCTCGGTCCGGAGATGCGCTCCACCGGCGAGGTCATGGGCATCGCGGGTAGCTTCGCCTTGGCCTTCAGCAAGTCCTTGGCGGCCTCGAGCGTTCGGCTACCGGACCACGGCGTGGCCTTCATCAGCGTGAAGGACGACGACAAAGAGATCGCCTGTCAGGTGGCGCGCCGGCTGCGCAACCTCGGCTTTTCGATCATGGCCACCGGGGGCACGGCGACCGCGATCGCGCGCTCGCGCATTCCGGTCGAACGCATCAACAAAGTGCTCGAAGGCTCACCGCATGTAGTGGATGCGATCCACGATGCGCGCGTGCAGCTCGTGATCAACACCACGCAGGGCGCCAAGGCGATCGCCGACAGCTATTCGATCCGGCGCAACGCGCTGCTCTCGAACGTGCCTTACTTCACGACCATGGCGGCGGGCGCGGCAGCGGTCGACGCTCTCGAAGTGAGCGCGCTCTTGACCAAACGTGGCGAGCTCGTGAAGAGCTTGCAGGAATGGCATGCGCGCTCTGCCGAAGGCGAGTGAGCGAGCGGGGCTCGCCTTCGAGAATCATCACGCTCTCTGCCAATTCGGTGGATGGCGCGAGCAGCTGCTCCGGTAGCGTTGCTTGCAGGCGGCGCAGTCGGTGGCAGCTCCGGCAGCGGCGGAGTCTCGGGCTCGGGCACGGGGGGCGCAAGCGGTGGTGCAGGCGAGCACTTGGTCGTCCATCGCGTTGGTGACGGGTCGGGTTCGCCGGTCAGCAGCGGCAACGCGGTGTTCGTCGATGAGTACGCCGCGTCTGGTTCTTTGGTGCGTTCGATCGCCATGCCACTCGCCGTAAACGGGAACAATCGCCGCTTCGTCGCGAGCGGAACTGCCACCTCCGAAGGGCTGCTGACGCGCTGGGCGCGGTGGGTGTCGGTTTGCCGACGACCTCCGGCCAAACCATCAGCAACGTGTCTGGCTTTCCACTGACCGGTAGCCCCTACTGCTTCTACTTTGCCGATCTCGATGCCCCACCATCCCCGGCGTCGATGTGTTGTTCGTGGCCGACGATGGCTTGGGTGTCACCAAGTACTCTTTGGTTGCGGGTTCGTGGCTAGCCAACGGCACCGTCGGTGCGGCGGGGGATACCTATCGCGGCCTCACGGCAACGATCAACGCTGGAACGGTCACGTTCTTCGCAACACGCAAGGTTGGTAGTAAGGCGTTGGGTGGCGGTGAGCTGGTGTCCCTGGTCGATACTAGCGGGTACAACGGAGCATTCGCCGGCACGCCGAGCTTGTTGGTTTCTGCCGCTGCGAATAGCGCGTTCCGCGGCGTTGCCCTGGCGCCCAGCCCGTAAATCGCTGCAAACAAAAGTAAAGTGAGCCGCGGGCGCATTGCCGGCAAGGACTGAGCCCCGCGTGCGTTTCAGGTGACGTCAATGCGGCGTCTTCGCAACGGAGTGCCTCTAGCGAGCCCGTGGCGAAGCGCTGCGCTCGCGCGCTGCTAGTCAGATTCTGGGTTCGTGTCCAAACGTGCCTCACTGAAATCTGGAGGGCCGTTCCGAAAATCGTCCGACGTTCACGCTCGTTTTTGATGATTACGCAGAGATCGAGGGGGGTTCTAGCTGGCCCTCCACTTGCACCAGTGGGGAGAGAGCAGTGGCGCCGTGCCGCGCTCTCGCAACTAAAGGATGTCCCCGTGACGCAAGCTCGAAAACTGACGTCAACTTCCGTTCTCTCGTCCGCATTGGCCTTGAGCTTCAGCCTCGCGATCGTTGGCTGCGGCGAAGCCGCCACGCCCGCCCATCAGTCGGCGTCAGAGCAGGCCGGCGAGGGTTCGCTCGGGCTCACGCTGACTTCGGGGGCGACCTTGACCTCGATCAACTACACCATCATTGGCCCCGGATCGTTCAGCAAGGCCGGCGCGATCGACGTGACCAACAGCACGACGATCTCGGGTCTGATTGGTGGCATCCCCGCAGGCTCGGGTTACGCGATCACGCTGTCGGCGAGCACCGCTGACGCTTCGCTCACCTGTGGCGGCTCGGCGACGTTCAATGTCACGGCGCGCCAGACCACGCCCGCGAGCGTAGCAGTGACTTGCAAGGAGCCGCCGAAGACGGGCAGCGTGTTGGTCAACGGCGTGCTCAACATCTGTCCCGTCGTCGATGGCCTCAACATCACGCCGAGCGAGCTCGTGGTCGGTGGCTCGGTGGTCGTCAGCGCTGCAGCGCACGACGCCGATGCGGGTCCTTCGGCCCTCAACTACCAGTGGACGGCCTCGAGCGGCACGTTGAGCAGCGCGACCGCGCAAAATCCAACGTTCACTTGCACGACGGCTGGAACCGCGACGCTCACGCTGAAGGTATCTGACGGCGACTCGGCTGCCGACTGCGCCGATTCGGCGACTGCGACCGTCACGTGCAGCACGCCCGTGTGCGCGGGCGGTTGCGACGACGGCAATCCGTGCACCACTGACGTGTGCGCTGCGAGCGCCTCCTGCACGCACGCGACCGTCGCCGACGGGACGCTTTGTCAGGGCGGCAATCTCAAGGTCAAGCTCCTCGGCTTCAACGACTTCCACGGTCAGCTCTCGACGGGCAAGCTCGTGGGCGCTCGTGCGGTGGGGAGCGCCGGAGTGCTCACCTCCTATCTCAAGACGGCGCAAGCCGGCATCGAGAACCAGACCATCATCGTCCACGCGGGCGATCACGTGGGCGCTTCGCCAGCGGCTTCCGCGCTCTTGCAGGACGAGCCTTCGATTCAATGGCTCAATCTGTTGGCGAACAGCGCTTGCAGCTACGCGGACAAGCTGAACCCGGCGTGCAACGTGGTCGGCACGCTCGGCAACCACGAGTTCGACGAGGGCAAGACCGAGCTGCTGCGCCTGCTCAATGGCGGCAACCACCTGTCCGGCCCGTTCCTGGAGGACCCGTACAAGGGAGCACGCGTCCCGTACGTGTCGGCGAACGTCGTCGACGAGGTCACGAATCGCCCGATTCTGCCGCCCTACGTGATCAAGCGCGTTCAGGGGGTGCCGATCGCGTTCGTGGGTGCCGTGCTCGAGGCAACCCCGACCATCGTCACTCCGACGGGGGTTGCCGGCCTCAAGTTCTTGGACGAGGCCGACGCCGCCAACAGCTACGTGCCGGAGATCAAGGCGCTCGGCGTGAAGACCATCGTGCTGCTCATCCACCAGGGCACTTCGCAGTCGTCGTACACTACGGCGACCAACACCGCCTTGACCAACTCGGCCATCAACGGCAGCGACATCTTGGACGTCGTGAGCCGGCTCGACAGTGAGTTCGACGTGGTTGTGAGTGGTCACTCGCACTCCTTCACGAACCTACTCGTCACCAACAGCGGCGGTAAGAAGATCCTGCTCACGCAGGCATTTTCAGCCAGCACCGCGTACGACGACATCGATCTGACGATCGATCCGGTGAGCAAAGACGTGGTGAGCAAGTCGGCCAAGATCGTCACGACCTACGCGGACGTGGCGCCGGGCAACGTCCCGGATCCCGCGGTTGTCGCGCTCACCTCGGCGGCGGAAGCCAAGGTTGCGCCCCTCGTCAGCCAAATCGTCGGCTTCGCTACGAAGAGCTACACCCGTGACGGCGGTTCGACGGGTGAGTCGAGCCTGGGCGACATCATTGCCGATTCGCAGAACGTGGCCGAAGGCACTCAGTTCGCCTTCATGAACCCGGGCGGTATTCGCGCCGACCTGATCGTGCCCGTGGGCGGAGCCAACTTCACCTGGAACGACCTGTTCACGATTCAGCCCTTCGGCAACACGCTGGTGAAGATGAACCTGACGGGCGCGCAGATCAAAGCAGTCCTCGAGCAACAGTGGACCGCGACCACTACGCGAATTCTGCAAATCTCCGGCTTTGGTTACACGTACAACACGACGCTGCCGATCGGCAGCCGCATCGTCGAGATCCACGACGCCGGTGGCGTCGCGCTCGACCCCGTGGCCGTCTACTCGATCACCTGCAATAACTTCCTGGCCACGGGCGGTGACGGCTTTACGGCGTTCGTCGGCGGCACGTCTCAAATCGGTGGCCCCGTCGATCTGGACGCACTGATCGAATACACCGAACACAATAACCCGCTGCCGGTGCCGGCGATGGGCCGAATCATTCGCCAGAACTGAGTACACTCGCTCTGCACCCGAACGGGTGGGCTGGCTCCGAGGCCATGCCTACCCGTTGTCGTTGCCGCCCTCCATGTCGACCAGATCCTCCCGATTGTTCCTCTTCCTGCTGCTCGCATCCTGCTCCAAATTAGCGGCCCCCGAGGAGTCGGCTCGCGGTGCCCTCGTCGCGCGGGTTGGCCAGGCCGAGATCCACGAGGACGACCTGCAGCGTGCGATGATGCGCGATCCGGGCGCGTCCCCGGAGCGCTTCAAGAGCGCAGACGCCCGCCGCGAGCTGATCGACGGGCTGGTTCGCTTCGAGTTGCTCGTTCAAGCCGCCGAGCGGGCAGGCCTGACGAAAGATCCGGACGCGATTCATGCACTGCAGCAGATCGCCGTGACGAAGCTGGTCAATCGCACCCTCGGCGAAGCGGGGTCCCCCGAGTCGATCACTCAAGCCGATGTCGAACGCGAATACGCCGCCCGGCAAGCGAGCGAGTTCACTTTGCCCGAAGCGGCCCAAGTGCGTCACGTCCTGGTCACTGACGCCAAGCTGGCAGACCAAGTCGCAGCGCAGGCCAAAACGCTCGCTCCCGCCGACGACCAAGCGTTTGCAGCATTGGCGTCGAGCCGCTCAGAGGACGTCCGAACCCGCCCCATAGGTGGCGATCTCGGCTTCATCGACAAAAACTCGCGGCTTGCGCCGGCCCTCGTCGAAGCGGCCCTGAGCCTGAAAACGCCTGGCGAAGTCGCGGGGCCGATTCGAACCGACTCCGGCTATGAGATCTTACGTCTCGTCAGCCGTCGCGCAGCGGTCGTGAGTCCGCTCGGCTCCGTGCAGGGGCAGATTCGGCAACGCGTGTATCAAGAACGCCGGGCCAAGGCGCTCGAAGGTTACATCGAGCGGCTGCGAGCCGAGACCCGAGTCGACCTGGTTGACGGGTCTAGCGGGCGCCAGTGATCGCCGAAAGTGCCTCATAGTCGCACAAAACCCGCGCGAAAATCGCGGCGGAGCCTGGTTGGCGGGGAGCTTTGCTAGACTCCGGCGCGTGCGTCACCGGTATCCGTTCGAGGCCCTGCACTGGCTCCGCCAGCAGCGGGTCGATCGCCAAGCAAATGTTTTGGGCGAGAGCGCGCAGCGCGCGAGCCGCGCCCGGAGTGAGGCGGAGCGCGCCGAAGCTGCTCGACGCAGCACCGAACAGATGCACTCGGCACTCTCGGCGGCCGAGCAAGCAAGATTGGACGAGGGCCTCGTGCGCGCCTCTGATCTGCAGACCGTCGCGGATTGGCAGAAGGGCGCTGCTGCCGAGCTTGCGGCCAAGGCCGAAGGCGAACGGCGTGCTCGCGAAGCGCAAGCGGCGGAAGCTGCGGCCGAAGCCGCCGCGCGCCGCGCTCTCGCTATCGCCAGCAACGAAGCGGAGCTGATCGACGCTCACCGCGACACCTTTCGGGCCCAGCGCGCTGCCGCAACAGAGCTCTCCGAAGAAGAGGCCGCGGCGGAGCAGTGGAATGCCAGTCACTTCTCGTCGCGGCGAAGCTGATGCGTAGCCGCCTTTGGTTTTGGGTCGCTCTGCCGCTCGCGGCGTTGCTGGTTGGCTGCGAGGCGCGACAAGAGCCGGAAGGGCGCGTCGCAAAAGCACCGCCTTTCCGCATCGTTCCCCCTGCAACGAGTGCGCCGCTGAACGTCCCCAGCGCGACCTTCTCACTCAGCGACTTCCGGCCTCTATTGACGATTCCGGAACTGTCGGCGGTTGCGGCCGCGCTCGACGCGGGCACGCCCTCCGCCGCCGCGCGCGAACTCTCTGGCTGGCTGGAGAAGTCACCTCCCGCCCCCGGGGAGCGCTTCCGTTACGACTTTCTGCTCGCTCGATTGCACGAACAAGCTGGCGAATTCGTGCCCTCGCTGGCCGCCTATGGGCGAGTCAGCCAAGGCTCGTCGCCGCTCGTCAGCTATGCGCGTGTCGGTGAAGCGCGCGCCCTCCTGGCGCTTGGCCGTGCCAAGGAGGTCGTCGCGCGCAGCGCTCTGGTTGCGGATGGCGAACCCGTAGCGCGTTTGAAATGGCCGGTGCTCGCCGAGGCGGCCCGCGTGCAGGGCGATCGCAATTCGGCTATCCAGGCCTACGAACACGTGGTGTCTGCGCTGCCAGCGGGCGCGGAGCGCGCCGAGAACGAGCTGCGTTGGGCCAGCGCCGTGCTCGATGCTTCGAGCTCCGCTAGTACCGATCCCTCGGCGCAAATCTTGGTCGCATTGAGCCTCTCGCGGCGCATCCAAAACGAGCCCAACGTTGGTCGCGTTGCGTTGCAAAGCGCCCAAGCGCTCGAGGCTCGCGCGCTGGGCCTTTTGCCGGAGCCGCTACGGGCGCAACATCGCGATCGTGACCCGGCAGAACGGCTCGAGCGCGTGCGCGCGCTCTCGGATGCTCGCCGCTTTGCAGACGCCGAGCAGGCCGCCGAACAGACGCTTGCGGCGCTGCCAGAAACCGAACGCGCCGGCACGATCGGTTGCGAAGTACAATTCCTGTCCGGCAAGGCCTTGGCCGCGACACGCGCTTACGCGCGGGCCGGCGACGTATTCGAGGCCCTGCTCAATCAGTGCAAGGATCCGGACCTACGGGCACGCGCGCAGTTCATGGCCGGCAAGGCAGCGGCCAGCGACGGGCAGCACATGTTGGCCGTCAAGCGCTTCGCAGCGCTGGAACAAGATGCCCCCAAGAACTCCCTGGCCGACGATGCTCGCTTGTACGGCGCTTTGTCCTATCTCGAACTCGGCGTCGAGGCGCGCTTCACCGAGCTGCTGAGCGCTCTGCCCGACGACTACCCAGAGGGGGACATGGTTCCCGAGGGCTCTTTCAGGTTGGCTCTGCGCCGGCTGGACAAGCAGGATTTTCAGGGCGCGGTGCGTGTTCTCGAACGCGTGCTCGGCAACAAGTTCAGTGTCACCGCGCGCGCCGCGGACTTTGCCGGCCGCGAACGCTATTTCCATGCGCGCGCTCTGGCTGCTACGGGTGAGTCGGAGCGAGCACTCGGGGAGTACGAGTCGCTGATCAGAGACTTGCCCCTCTCGTATTACATGTTGAGCGCCTACAGTGCGCTGCATGTTGTCGATGCCGAGCGCGCGCGGACGGTCTTGGCAGGCGCGCTTGCGGCCGTACCCAGCGGACCGGTGGTAGTCACGAATCGCGCAGAATTTTCGGGTCCGGGCTTCACTCGAGCGCTCGAGCTGTTCGGCGTGGGAGATCTCGAAAATGGTGCGCGTGAGTTGGACGCGCTTGGCCTCGCGGACAGCTCGCGCCCCGAGATCTTGTGGGGACTCTCCAAGCTCTACGCCGAGGCCGGAGCCGTGAAGCTGTCGCACGCGGCGGGGCGCCGGGCGCTCTCTGCTGCGCCCTCGACATGGCCGGCTGGCGCTTGGGTCGACGCTTGGAAATTGGCATATCCTGCGCCATTTCAACAAATCGTTCAGCGCGAAGCCAAGCGCACCGGCGAAAATCCAGCCCTCATTTACGCCATCATGCGTGAGGAGTCGGCGTTCGATCCCGACGCGGAGAGCCTTGCCGATGCCTACGGCCTGATGCAGTTGATCGTGCCGACCGCGAGGAGCATCGCTCGTCCGCTCGGGCTGCCCTCGGATCGCTCGTCGCTCAAGCGCCCGAGTGTGAACATCGCGCTCGGTACGGGTGAGTTGGCTCGGTTGGCCAAAGCATTTCCTGAAAATGCGCTGCTGGCAATTCCGGCGTACAACGCTGGGCCCGGCAACCCCAAGCGCTGGCTACGGGACCGGCCGAACGCCGACTTCGATCTCTGGGTCGAATTGATTCCGTACGTCGAAACACGCCGGTATGTGAAACGCGTGCTCTCCAGCCGCGCGGCATATGCGTTCTTGTATCAACGCGAGGATTTCGAACAGTTCGCGGTGCTACCGAACAAAATCCAATGACGCACGGTTGACGCTCCATGCGCGCGGCGGGAAACTCTCCGCATGGCTCGAACACCCTCCCGCATGTTGCCACTGGGCACCGAAATTCCCGCGTTTTCGCTACCAGACACGGTAGGCGGTGGCGTGTTCGATTCCTCTGCCTTGGCTGGCAAGCCGGCGGTCGTGTTCTTCATCTGCAATCACTGCCCGTTCGTGAAGCACATTCGCGCTGGGCTCGCCGACTTCGGGCGCTACTGCCGTGATCACGACGTGGGGATGGTCGCGATTAGCTCGAACGATGCCAAAGCGTACCCGGCGGATGCCCCGCCCGCCATGGCCGTCGAAGCCGCCGAAGCCGGTTATGTATTTCCGTATCTCTATGACGAGAGCCAAGCGGTCGCCCGCGCGTTCGACGCGGCCTGCACTCCCGACCTCTATATTTTCGATGCGTTCGGCAAGCTCGCTTACCGTGGTCAGTTCGACAGCGCGCGCCCGGGAAATGAAGTGCCGGTGACGGGGCGCGACGCCCGCGCCGCGGTTGCGGCGTTGATCGCGGGAAACTCGCCCACGAGCGATCAAATTCCGAGCATCGGCTGCAACATCAAGTGGAAAGTGTAAGTAGAGAAATTCGCTCGTGAGCGATTTCAGCGCGCGCGCGGCCCTCATTGCGAATGCGTAACTTGCGCGCGGCGCCGTTTCAGCGCCTGATGACGGCAGAAACCGTGATGACTCGACGATCCAAGCGACCCTCCAAGAAAGCATTGTTCGGCGCGGCCGCGCTCTCTCTACTCAGCGGCTTGGCCGCGGTCGGCTGCAAAGGCAGCAGCGGTGAAAGCCGTGTCAGCCCTTGCGAGTCGATTCTCACCTGCGGCGCGCCCTGCTCGGCGCAGGCGACTTGCACTCTTGGCCAATTTTGTAACTCGAGCAACGTCTGCACGGCCGAGTGCACGGCGACCGACGCCAATTGCGGGTCAGGTCAGGTCTGCAACTCTAGCGGTAAGTGCGTAGCGGGTGGCACGATCGATCCCGGCGTCCAGCCCGGCGAGGGAGACTTGCCGGACGGATGCGTCAAGGACGAGGTCAAGGTCACGTCTCCAACCCCCACGGTGGTCATGCTGATCGACCAATCCGGCAGCATGGACCAACAGTTCGGCAGCGGTGCTCGTTGGAACGTATTGCGCGACGCGCTGATCAACAAGGACACGGGCATCATCTCGACGCTGGAGTCCAAGGTGCGCTTCGGGCTCGCCTTGTATACGAGTGAGAATGGTTTTGGGCCCGGCACGCCGCCCAAGGTTTGCCCGATCATCACCGCGGTCCCTCCCACTCTGAACAATTTCGCGGCGATCACCGCCAAGTACTTACCCAATGATTGGAAAGGCGACACGCCGACCGGCGAAAGTATCGACGCCGCGGTGAAAATTCTCGACGGCGTGACCGAGGAGGGCCCGAAGGTGATCGTGCTCGCCACCGACGGGGAGCCAGATAGCTGCGCGGATCCGAACCCAGGCGACCAGATGGGGCACGACGTTGCACGCGGACTTTCCGTATCCGCCGTGCAGAACGCGTTTACGAAGCAGATCAAGACGTACGTCATCAGCGTTGGCAACGACACCGGCCAAGAACACCTGCGCGCGGTAGCCAATGCGGGCCAAGGCCTTGCCATTGATGTGGATACGACGAACCGCTTCTACCTCGCCAACAACCAGGCGGAGCTCGCGACGGCATTCGACACGATCGTGAGCGGCGTGCGTTCGTGTGTCTTCACGTTGAACGGTACCGTCGCCGCAGACCGAGCCAACACCGGCAACGTGCTCTTGGACGGGAAATTCCTGATCTACATGGACCCGGACGGTTGGCGGTTGAACTCGCCGTCGGAGCTCGAGCTTCAGGGCGCGGCGTGCGCGACGCTGAAAAAGAGCGGGGATCACGACTTGAAGATCGGTTTTCAGTGCGGTGATTTCGTACCGACCATCCCCAAGTAGCGCGTGATTGACGAGCAGCGCCGCTCAGGCGCGCGCCGCGAGCCGAGTGGGGGCCGCGCCTCCACCGGCCATTTCGCGCGCGACTCGGCGCCAGTCGTCGAGTTGATGCGCCACGCCGAGCGTCCGCAGATACGAGAGATCGATGGCCGTGGTGCGCGCGGGTACTTCCTCCAGCGCGGGCACGTCGGGGTTTTGCGTCAGCAGATTGCCGACGTACAGCGCGGCGGCCGCATCGAAGACTCGAGCGCCAGGGGCCGGTTCCAAATGGTGCGCCACCGCGTGCACTATCCGTGGCGGGAGGCCCCACAGCCCGAGCAGGTAGGCCCCGACCTCGGCGTGCGTCGAGCCGAATAGCTCGATTTCGGCTTCGTACAGCGGAGCCTTGCTCCGCGCGCTGCTGGAAAGCGCGATCGAGAAGCGTTGCGCAGCGCGTGCGGCGAAAATCAGCTGCCCCACGTCTTGCAACATGCCTGCGATCAGTACCGAATCTGGTCCCGATTCCTGGCCCAAGAGGCGCTTGGCCAGCTGCGCGGCCGCGACCGATCGCCGTTGCAAGGTATCGATCGAGAAGTCCGGAATCGCGCGCGACACCGGGAACATCTTGGACACTTCGATCGAGAGCACGAGCGCCTTGATCATTTCGACGCCCAAAAATGCGACGGCTCCCCCGATCGAGCTCACTTGCCGTGGCAGTCCGTAGAGGCCGGAGCTAACTAGCTGCAGCACGCGAGCCGATAGGGCAATGTCCTTCTCGACGATCTCCGCGACGGTGCGCGTGCTCGCGTGCGGGTTACTCAGGGCGTTGCTGATCTCGACGTAGGTACGGGGTGCTGAGGGCAACTCGTTGCTACTGCCGACCAGCGTGCGGAGCTCGGGGCGATTCAGGATGCTGCGCAGACCACACGCGTTGTCGAGTGTCAATTTGAGCAGCTGAGCGTCGCATGGCTTGGCGATGAACTGATGGGCGAAGGGCAGCGCCGTGCGCAGCATATCGAGCCCCGTGTGACCCGATAGCAAGATGCGAACGATGTCGGGATGTGACTCCTGAACACGGCGCAGCAGCGCCGTTCCACTCATTCGTGGCATCTGCGCATCGACCAAGATCACGTCGAATGCCTTCTGCTGAAGCAGCTCGAGCGCGGCGTCGCCATCGGTGACGAAGTGTAGGTCCCAGCAGGCTTGCTGCGCGTGGCGTCGGAGAACGCGATCGATGCTGCGCAGGATCAGATCATCGTCGTCCACGAACAGGATGCGTTGGGGTTCCCTGTCTCGACGACTGCTTCGCCGTTCAGAGCTGGGCGGAATTTGGCTCGTAGCTGACATGCCCACCGGAAAGATACGGCTTCGAGGCCGTTGGCTTGAGTAAAAGCGTAGCAATCTGAGTCACTTTCGCCGCGCTGGGCCAACACTCGTGCAGCGCTTTGTCGTACCCTGAACGGACGTTGCGCCACTGGTCCCGTTCTTTACTCTTCACTTTGCTGCTGATCGGGGGTGGGGGAGCCTCCTCGGCGGCGGCGGGTGCGCCCGTGCCGGTCGTCGACCTACACGTCGACCTCGCCTACCAATTCAATTTCAAGAACCGTGACTTCGCCTCGAGCAGCGGACAGTTCTCGGTCGAGGCGATGCGGCGCGGGGGAGTCTCTGGGGTTGTACTGCCGTTGTACATTCCGCGTGACGCATCCCCGAGCGGACCGCGTGTCACCGATCTCGAGCGCTCGTATCTTCGGGTCAGTCAGGCGTTGTCGAGCACGCCGCCTTTCGCGCCGGCAGGCTGTACGAAAACGCCGGGCGCAGTGCGCACCTTCTATGCATTCGAGGGGGCAGGCCCGCTGGCAGACGATCCGGATTCCCTGCTGCTCTGGTCGAAGCGGGGCTTGCGCATCGTCGGTCTGGTGCACACTTACGCCAACGAGCTTGCGAGCTCTTCGGGCGATCCGGAACCCAAACCCTACGGCTTGACCGAAAAGGGCCGCAGCTTCGTGCGTCGCGCGTTCGGGCTCGGTCTGATCGTGGATGTTTCGCATGCTTCCGATCGCGCCGTGAGCGATATTCTGGCTTTGGCCAATGAACTACATGGCGTCGTGGTGGCCACGCATTCCAATGCGCGCGCCCTCGCTGACCACCCACGCAATCTCAGCGATGCTCAGCTGCGAGCGATTGCCGCAACCGGTGGAGTCATCGGTGTGAACTTTCACGGCCCCTTCTTGGCTCGAGGGCGGCGAGCCAAGCTGCGCGATGTCGTGCAGCAGATCCAACATCTCCGCAGCGCGGCAGGTATCGACCACGTGGCCATCGGCTCCGACTTCGAGGGTGATATTCGTCCGCCCGATGAGCTCCGCGATGCCAGTCGATTTCCCGAGCTTGCCGCGGCGCTTGCGCGCGCGGGGCTCGAAGCCTCCGAAGTGCGCAAGATCTTCGCTGAGAACGCGCTGCGCGTGCTGTGCGGCAAAGCCAGTGACTAGCCCGCCTTTACAGCGCGGGCAGGCCTTGATAGAGCGGAAAATCCCATGGCAACGCTCGAAGCTCGCTGTCTCGATGCCTTCCCGGATTGGCTCCGCTCGCTGGCCGATGACGCTCGCGCGCTGGCCTCGGTGCTGGAGAGTGAAGGGAGTCCGGTCGCGCAGCGTCGCTCCGCTTCGGCGCTCAACTACTTGTTCAAGTCGTTGGATCTGATCCCCGATGGCTTGGAAGATCTGGGCTTCATCGATGACGCCTTCGTCGTCCGTGCGGCGGCCGATGCGGTTAGGCTCGAGGCCGAGTCCGAGCTTTCCGCAGACGCTTCAGGCACGCTCGCCCGTCTTTCAAGCGAAGCCGAGCTGGTGCAGGAATTTCTGGGTAGCGAGTACGGGCGCCTGACCAAGTACGTTGCGGGTCTGGAGCAGGGCTCTGCCCGCGGCCGTAGCGTGGCCTCGATCTTGGCGGACGAAGGCGTGCGTGCAGACTTCGTTCGTGAAGTTCGCGAGTGGGCGGAGAGCTACGTCGTGCCAGGCTTCGGTCGTGATCAGCGCAACCTGGTCAAGCTACGTTCGTTCTTGCTGGCGAAGCTGCCGGCCTGATCAGCGACGCGCTTCGCGATCCCCGACGGGGGGAAAGCCGAGCATCGCGGCGGCTTGCTCGGCACGCGCGCTTTGCGGCGTATACACGTCCGTCTCGGGCGTCGAAAGTGACGTGCGCGGCGCTCGTCCGTTTTGCACGCAGTCGAGATCCTCGGCCAGTTCGAGCGCAGAAGCGTAGCGATTCGCCGGGTTCTTGCGCATCGCCTTGAGCACGATGCCTTCTACATTCGGATCCAGGTCGTCGCACAGCCATGATGGCGGCGGGGTGGGTGACGACAAGTGGTGGCGCAGCAGTGTGGTGCTCAGCTTGAGATCGAACGGCAGCTGACCGGTCAGCATGCGAAACATCACCACGCCCAGCGAGTAGACGTCGGTGCGCGCATCGACCGGGTCGCCCAGGACCTGCTCGGGGGCCATGAATTGCGCGGTGCCGCGCACCGCGTGCGCCTCACTCACCACTGCCTGACCTTCGACCTCGGCCAAGCCGAAATCCAAGATCTTGAGCTCCTTCGGCTCGCCGTGCTTCACGGTCAGAAACAGATTGTCGGGCTTGATATCGCAGTGAACGATGCCGGTGCGGTGCAGTGCGGCGAGCCCCGCTGCCGTCTGCGCCGCGTACGAGAGCGCGGTTTGGCAGGGTAGCTGCTGCACGCGGAACAGCAGGTCGGCCATCAACTCGCCGCGCAGCAGTTCCATCACCATGTACGGTGTGCCCGGCTCCGGGTCGCGCACTGCCAACGTTCGCACTACATTTTCGTGGTGCACTTCCAGTGCCGCGCGTGAGCCGATCAAGAAATGCCCGCGTAGTACGGGACAGCGCGCGGCTTCGTCGGTCAGGATCTTGATCACGACGTCCTCTTCGCAGAGCTCGTCCCAACCCAGATAGACCTTGGAGGTGCCGCCCCGGTCGAAGTAGCGGTCGATCGAGTAGCGACCAGCCAACAGCGGCGCGCGTGGCCGCGGTTTGGACTTGGGTGCGGCCTCGCGAGGCAACGCCGCTGCGGCCACGGAGGAGACGGGTGTCACGCGGATCCCGCGTAGCCGTTCCGGGAGCAGGTCCTGCGGCAGGGGATGGGATGACAACGCGGGCATGGAGGGGCCGTCCTTGGTAGACACCAAATGCCGCGCGATACGCAAATTTGTTGCGCCTTTATCGACTCAGCGTCGCCTGGCCGTCCAGGCAAAGCTCAAAAAGCCTGCGATCAGCCCGAGGCCCCCAAATGGCGTGATGGCTCCGACTAGGCGCGGCGCGCCCAACGCCAAGGCATACAGGCTGCCCGCGAAAAGTGCGCTGCCGACCAGAAGCAGCCACCCCGGGGCCGCGCTCTTTCCGTGCTTGTCCTGAAATAGGCCGAATAGCCCCATGCCGAGAGCACCTACGAGCAAGTAACGCGTCGCGGTCTCCCACCAGCCGAGCTGCGCTTCGCCGATCGCGCCACGCAGCCCATGCGCGCCAAATGCACCCATGCCGACGCCCAGCGCCGCGCACACCGCGCCCAGGCCGATGAAGTTCGCTTTCATTGCGGTTGGGCGAGACTAACCCAGGCGTCGTCGCCTTCTAGCTCGATGCTGCAAGGGACCAAGGATTTGCCGCTGCACGGGCCGTGGTCGCACACGCCGTCGGCGACCCTGAACAACGCGCCGTGGTTCTTGCAATAAATCCGGTCGATGTCCTCGGCGTAGAACCGCCCATCGCCCAAATCCAGGTCAACCGACCAATGCGGACAGCGGTTCAAGTAAGCAACTAGGCCCGCCTGTGCATGGCACAGCAAAAATCCCGGTATCCGCTCCGTGCCTTGCGCGAACTCGAATGTTTGCGATTGTCCCGGTGCAAGCAGGTTCGCCCCGGCAATGCGCAGCCGGGGTGAGCTCAAGGTTCGGCGGCGCGAGAGGGACCGGGCGCCTGCGGGGGCTCGTGTTCGCCCGCCGTCAGCTCGTTCATCAGTTCACGGCACTCTGGCTTGCCTTTGAGATGGGTCATCAGCACGTTCGAGGCTTCGAAGAAGCTCTTCTCGTACTTGAGGCCCTCACGAGCGCGAGCCGCTACCTTTTCGCGCCCGGTCGCCAAATCCTCTTCCAAGGCTTCGGCGTAGCGCGCGAGTTGGCCGCGTAGCTCTTCGATTTGGCGGCGCAAATCAGCGGCGCTGGCTTCGCGCCCGGTGCGGCGCGTTTCCCGCGTTTTCAGCCACTGGCGTTGGGCTTCGACCATGGCGTGCGCGGCGCCGGCCTGTTCGTAGATGGCTCGTGTGCCGATGCCCGCGCGATCGGCGCGGTCGGCATTGGCGACGCGCTCTTCGGCGATTTGCTCGGCTCGGCCGAGTTCACGCCGCGCGGCTTCCTCTTCCTCGCCATAGGCAGCGGCTTCGCGCAAGACGCGCGACTCTTCGTGCGCCAGCTCTTCTACCTTGCGGCCGATTTCTGCGCGTAGCGCGCGACCGCGCCGCTCGAGCGCCTCGAGCTTGCGGGTATGACTCGCGACTTCCCCTTCGAGACCGCTGGCCTTTGCCGCGAGATCCCAGAGCGTGGCCAGGGCCTGCGCGACCTCCGGAGCTGCGTTCGCAGAGGGGTAAGCGCGAGCGACCATGCGCGCAAACAAACCGGCGCGGCCGGCCCATTCAATCACGCTCGGCGTGCGCGGGGGGGGAGGGGCCAGCGGAGCAGCTGCGGGCGGTGCTTCCCCGGAGCCTTCTTTTTCCCACGAGGCGCTGGGCAGCGAGCGCTGCAGTGCCTTCAGCTCTTCGAGCAGATGATGGCCGTCGCGGTAACGCTTGCGCGGGTCCTTCTCCAGCAGACGAAGCACGATCCGCTCCGCCACGGGATGGCAGTCCTTGCGGATGCTGGTCGGACGCGGGGCGGGAGCGGTGCGCTGCATCTCGAGCAAGCTGTCGCGATCGCCGGCGCGAAACGGCAGCTGCCCGGTGAGCATCTCGAAAAACAGCACGCCGAGCGCGTACAGATCCGAGTGCGGACCTGCCTGCTCACCGCGCGCCTGTTCGGGCGACATGTACTCCGGCGTGCCGAAGACCGCGCCTTTGGGCGCGAGCCGTGGGTCGTGGGCGAGGGCCGCGAGCCCGAAGTCCAAAATCTTCACGAAGTCTTTCCTGCCGCCGCGATGGGTCAGCAGGATGTTGTCGCTCTTCAAATCGCGATGCACGACGCCCAAGTCGTGGGCGCGGGAGAGGGCTGCGCCCATCTGCTCCAGGATATCGACGCCGCGGTTCAGGGGCATCGGACCATGCGCTAGCTCGTTCGAGAGCGGCGTTCCGACCAAGTACTCCATCACCAAGTACAGCTCGCCATCGTCGGTCTCGCCGATGTCGTGAATGTCGATGATGTGCGCGTGGTCGACGCGATTCGCGGCGCGCGCTTCGCGCAGCATCCACGCGCGAAGGTGCGTTTCGCCGCGCAGATCGGGGCGAATCAACTTCACCGCGACGACGCGATCGATGAGCACGTGTCGAGCGCGGTAGACGATCCCCATACCGCCTTCGCCGATTCGCGCTTCGAGGCGATAGCGACCGGCGATGACTTTGCCGAGCGCCGGGTCGTCGGCTTTCTTGGTACGAGGCGCCGCCACGGCGGGCTTCTGCGGAGCAGGCTGGGCCATGTTTGTAGTCTAATCCCGAGGGGACGAACGGCTGAGATTAGCCGCAACCTAAGAGACTAGCATTACTATTGTCCCGCCCGACTAGCTGAGTTTCAGTGCGGCGACTTTTGTTCGTCGGTCACGAGTCGCGTCGGGCGTTCGGTCGTGGTTGCGCGGTCGCGGTTGCGCGGTCGCGCGTTCGCGTTCGGCCGCGAACGGCGATGGCCCTTCAGAACAAAACGTTGAGCACGGGCACGCGTAGTTCGGTCGCCTGGTTGACACCATAAAGCGCGAGCTCGTTCCTGCTGTACACGTTGCGCACTTCCACCGCGGGCACGCCCAGCGTGAGCGCGTCCGCCGAGACACCGATGAGTGCAGGTGGGCTGAGGTGGTAGTCGAGCGGCAAGGTGCGATGAGCTTTCGGCTTGTGCTTGCGAAGCGAGCTCGTGGGCGCGGGAGCTGGTGGCGTCTCGGCGGGCGGCGGAGCAGTCACTTCATTCCCGGAAGGCGAAGTCGTCGTCGGCGCGGGTTCGGCTGGGGTTGGTGCTCCACTCGGACGCGGCGGTTCAGCGACCGGTTCGTCGGAGGGCGCGCGGTCTTGCGTGTAGCTCGCGGGGGGCTCGTAGGCGGTGGCACTTAACACGGCAACCGTTGTCGGAATGATCAACGCCATGCCGCCCGCCAACATCAACATGGTGGTCTTCGGGCTCGCATCCTGCTCGATGAAATAGCCACCGACGCCGCCCGCGGCCGCGCCACCGACGCCGCCCACCAAGTACGCCCAGGCCGGCTTCACTTTGAACGCCGCCTCCGTCGCCAACACGATCTCCGCGCCCAGCAGTGAGCCGCCGACTATCCCCTTACCGGTGCTCGACACATCCTCTGCATGCGCGGTGAGAGACGCAAAGGTCAGGGTCGCCAGTGTGAGCGTGCCAAGGAATGAAGTCTGGATGCGCATGGATCCTCCGCTAGACATCGCTTTACCTAGGTTGCCCGACCCGGTGCGAATGTTCGCCCGACCATAACACACGCTCGCGGTGGGCCTCCAAATGTCCCAGGCTGCGTAGTGCCGCCGGCCGTCGTCTGCCACGATTGCCGCGATCTGCTGGCCCACCGTCCGGGCGGATTCGCCGCGAGTGTGGCCAGACCGCTCGCTTTCCAGCGCCGCGGAGCCACGCTCCGGGTAGGCTGGGGCAAGTGAGCCTGGTTGCTCGTCGCACTGCACTCGCCGGCCTGGCGGCCTTCGCCGGCGCACTCGCGCTGTTTTTTTGCGTTGGCGGCTTGCGCCTCTATCCGCGGATCTCTGGCCAGCACTTGCCGGTGTCGCTGATTTGGCCGTTCGCGCGTCCTCTGCTGGCTGCCGCGCTGGAGGTTTCTTTTCTGGTCAGCGTCCCCGTCGCGTTGGGCTTCGCAGCAAGCATGCGTTCTGCTCGGAGTGCGGGGGCCGTGCCCTGGCACGCGACGGCTTGGGCGACATGCTTGCTGTTGGTCGGGCTGGGCGCGCTCAGCTTTGGTGTGTCGTCATGGCTCGATGGTCGAGGCACGTCACCGGGACAATTAGCCACGGAGCTGGTCACGTCTGCTCGCGAGAGTTGCGTGGAGAGCGCGCCACGCGCCGAAGTGGCGGTGCCCATGCTCGGCTTCGCGTGGGTCTGTGAAACCGGTCGCGCACCACAGCTTACGGGGCGCGCTCCGATTGGCAAGCAAGCCACATTTCGCGCTGCCGCGATCACGTTGAGCGAGGATCTGAAGCGCATCGCGCTCGACGGGTTTACGCTCGCGTTTCCGCTCGCCGCGTTCCAAATCCAAGTTCAGGTCCACGCCAAGCACGCAACGCTCAGTGGGCTGCCTCCGTGGGGGCGCTCGCGCCGCATGCCGCTCGCGTTGCGCATCTGTCTATTCACATTGAGCGCTGGCCTGTCGGCTTATGGCGTCGGCAGACTCGCCTCGCTTCGCCCGTGGCTGCCCGCTTGGGCCGGCGCCATGCTCGGTGCTGGTGCCTCCGCCTGCCTATGGTGGGCCGTAGCTTGGCTAGAGCGCCAAGAGCCGCACACGGTGACCTACCTAGCCCTGCCGGCCGCGGGGATAGCGGGGGCGGCCCTGGCCGGTTTGGCCCTGCTGGCGGTTCAACAGATCCGTCTGCGCTATGGTCGGCGCATCGGTACCCCCGCAGGACCCTGAAAAATCTCAACAAAAACGGTTACTTCGCGAGCGCATTGCTGGAATTGGCACGCGGTGGTACGAGGCGCGGGCCTCTGGCCGCTGCCAAGGCGTCACTGAGTTTTCACCGCTGAGAGCCGCGCTAAAAGGCCGAAGGTGCTGAAGGATGCAATCGAGCGTGCCGGGTATTAGCGGCGATCGCGACAGTTCCGTACAGGCGGGCGGTCGCTTTTGGTCGGCATTGGTCGAGCTCGGCAAGCCTCGCCTGGCCGGCTTGGTGATGGTGACGATGCTCTGCGGCGCACTGGTCGCTCCGGGCCCTCGGCCGCTCGGGCGGCTCTTGATCGCGATGCTGGGGACCGCTCTGGTCGTCGCGGCCGCCAACGCGCTGAACATGTACATCGAGCGCGACACCGATGCCTTGATGAGACGCACCGCGTCCCGCCCGTTGCCTACGGGTCGGCTATCTCCCGATGTCGCACTCTGGTTCGCGCGTGCGTGCGGCGTGGTCGGGCTGAGCTTGCTCGTGGCTTACGTCAATCTAATGAGCGCGGCGCTCGCGTTCGCCGCCCTCGTCAGCTACGCGTTCGCGTACACACCACTCAAGCGCAGCACTGGCTACGCACTGCACGTGGGTGCCGTGCCCGGGGCAATTCCCCCATTGATCGGTTGGGCGAGCATGACCGGATCGCTCGCGCCTCGCGCGTGGCCGCTGTTCTTGATCTTGCTCGTCTGGCAGCTGCCGCACTTCCTGGCGATCGCGACCTTCCGACGTGAAGAGTATGCGCGCGCCGGGTTGATCGTGCAGCCGAACGCGAGCGGTCTCGCTGCTACCAAGCGTTCGATCCTGATCTATTCGGCGCTGCTGCTGGTGGTCAGCTGGTCACCGCTCGCGCTGGGCATGGCCGGGCCTTGGTACGCCGCAGTAGCGACGGTGCTGGGGCTGGCGTTTTTCGGTTTTGCTGCCTTCGGCCGTGGCAAAAAGACCGTTGATCGCTGGGCGAAGCAGCTGTTCTTGGCGTCGTTGCCGTACCTGGTTCTGGTCTACGCCGCGCTCGTCATCAGCGCGACGTGAGCACGCCCGGCCCAAGTTTACCGGGCGCGCGAACGACGCAGGGACGAGGACGACGACGCGCGAAAGGTGCGCGCTTGGCGGCTCGGCGCGGTGCCGCTCACAGGAGCATCTGCGGCATCGAGGGTCATGGAGGCTAGCCAGGCAAGGATCGGACTCGTGCCGAGCGGCTTCATCACGACCGACCCCAAGGATCGCGCGCGGGCTACGAGCGCGAGATCGGTAGAGCTCGTGAAAAATAGCACGCTGGGCAGCTTGCCGTTGGCCATCAGCGTGCGCGCCAAATCGACGCCGTTGCCGTCGGGCAAATCGAGATCGAGAATTGCAAAATCGAAGGTTTGCGTCAGCGCGCGCGCCGCGCTGCACGAGCGAGCGCTGGCCACGGAAAAGCCGGCGCGTGCCAGAGTTCGCGAAAGCGCGCGAGCTACGGTCACATCATCTTCGACTACCAGCAGACGCAGCGGCAAACTTTGCATTCCGAATCCCCATTCGATGCGCGAGGTGGGCGGACCTTATCAAATCAGCCGCTGCCTGAACATATGCTCTCTATGCACGGCTCCAATCGTGATTGATTGCCGCGAGTTATGAGCAACTACTTGATGCACCACTGCACGGTGCATCATGTGGGGGAAGGCGCTACTCGCCCGCGTTTGGTGCGCGAATCGAGGCGACGGCCCGTTGCGGCGCGGCCACTTGCTTCGGCGAGAGCAACGCGGCGACGACCAGCCACAAAGCGGGCAGTGGCATGTCCGTCGCGCCCAACGACAAGAGCGACATCGATATCACGACGCTGGCGCGACTCCGTTCGCCCGGCTTGGCCACACAGGCGCATGCCGTAAACAGTAAGGCGGCGGTCACCGTGAAGCGCAGCGCACCCGGCATGGCGGCAGTTTGCGCGCGCGACAGCTGCCCCAACGCGCGTTCGGCGAGCACGCGCAGCACGCTCGCGCCCGGCGCGCTGCCGTGGGCCGCGAACAAGCCGAGCGCCAGCGCCGGTACGAGCACCATCGCACTTACAATCGCGATCTTGCGCAGCTTGCCGTGACCGAGATAAGTCAGACTCAAACCGAGAGTCACGAGATCGAGCAGCGTCGCCAGCGTCGCTGCGGCGATCACCCAATGTCTGCTGCCAAGATCGAGGTGCTCTGCGCTGCGACTCATCAGCTCGCGCGCCAGCAGATGCGCGAGCCCAGAGAGGCCGGCGGCACCAAGTACCAGGCCGCTCGCTCGCGTTTCGCGCGCGCGCAGACTGGCGAGCGCGCCCGACAACGAGGCCGCGATCGCGGCGAACGCCATCATTCGACACAGCTCGGGTGCGAGCGGACGCGCCCATGCTGCCATCACCAATGCGATCACGATCGCGCTGCCGGGCAAGGCGACTAGGCGATACCCCAGATCGAGCTTGGGCAAACGGAGGGCCCCGCCCGCCAATCGGATCGCGGCCGCGACGCCGCCCGCGGCCACCAATTGGCTCAGGAAGGCCGCGACTCGGCCGCTCAGGGTGATGAAGGGCGCGATGCCCACGGCCAGCCCGGGGATTGCTGGTGCAATCCCGCGTCCGACGATCGTCGCCAAAATTGCCGCTCGCGTGAGCATGGGCAAAGAGACCCCAGAGGTCTCTTCTGATTCGGGGACGGGCAACTTAAGCTCGGTCAATTCTGGGCGACGGAGCTGCCGCGCGGGCCTGAGTTCTGACCATGGCGCTCACGGGGAGACGTCTCGGTGGGGTCGCTGGGCGCCGGTGGTGGCGTGACTTCCGTCGGAGCCGTGCCCGGTTGCGCCTTCAAGATGAATGGTCGCGCATTGAGCGTCGAGCAAGCGTACTGGTTGCGATGAAACTCCCAATGCAAATAGACCTTGCCGTCGGGTGACACAATCTCGCGCGGTGGCGTGCCGAACGGGGCCGCGCGCTTCACCGAGTCGAGCGCGGCGATGTCGAAGGCGGTGATGCCACTGAACTTGGTCACGCCCATGCGCACCACGTTCCCCGACTCTTGATCCAAAACGATCTCGACCTCGTGCTGAGGTCTTGATTGTTCATGGGGTGCGCGGCCGGCAAATTGTCGAGCGAGCCGAGAAAGGAATCCGCAAATATCGGGTGGATGCGGTTGTGGATCATGCTCAGATAGCTGCCGAACGCCGAGGCGGCGGTGTTGAGCGCCGTCTGATTACCCAGCTGAACGCTCGGGGTGTAGTTCTCGATCGCGCTGCGCCAGCGGCTCGGATCCATCGGATGCCAAGAGCCGACGTGCGCACTCCGGCGGCGTTCCCCATCGACTTGCCGCTCGCGCGCGAGCTGATCCTTACCGATCGCCGCGACCGCCGTACGCGGCGCCAAGTTCAAGTTGATGCCATTGGCCGTCGTACCCGTCGAACCGAAGCCGAACAGGGCATCACCCCGGCTGTGTCGCTTCGGCAGCGGACGCGCCTTGCGCGCTTTGGCCTCGGCTTGATCCACCATGGCTTGGCGAGGACCAGGTACGGTGAAACGCCCGTTCTCGGAGCTCACTACCTCGGGGCTGGCTTCGCTTTGTTTGGACTCGGCTTGGGCTTTCTGGCCCTCTTGTGCCGGTGCGCTGGTTTGAGAGCGGTCGGCGCCAGTGCGCGCGCCTGTTTGGTCTCGAGCCGGCTCGGTGCTGCGTTGGTGCACTGGTTCGGTCGATGGGGGACGCATCAGCGCCAGCTTTTCGGCGTCGGAGGCCGCCTTCTCGGAGGGCGCGTGGTCCTTTTCCCCAGGATGATCTTCGGATTGCATCACCCGTGAATGGTCGGAATCCCCCGGCGATTTGTCGGGGCTCGAGTGCTCTCCGCCGGGCGTGGGCTTGGCGTCGTTCTGATCGGCGCTGGTGATGCGCGCCTGCGTTTCTTGCAGCACGTGGTTCGCCTTGTCGGCGATGAACGCGGCATTCGGGTTGTCCGGCTGCTTTTCGTCCTCGACGACCTGACGCACGGCGATCTTTTTCGGGATCGTCAGCTCAGGCGGCGGCTGCGCTGGGGTCGCCTCGGCTTTTTTCTCTTCCGGGGGCGGCTTTTGCTCTTCCGGCGCCTTGGGTGCTACCGGTGGGGGTTCGACCTTGGGCGGTTTGACGACTTCCTTGACCGGCGGTTTCTTTTCCGCCTCGGGGTCGTCCTTTTCCGCGTTCTTGGGGTCCGGCTCTTTGATGTCTTCGGGCTTGTCGGGCTCGTCTTTCTCGACGTCCTTTTCGATCGGCTTGTCCTGCTCGTCGAGCAAGGCCACTTCGATCGGCGTACCGACACCGCGCACGTGATTCTGCACGCTGCGCGCGAAGCGCTGGATGTCCAAGCGCTGCTCGATGATCTTGGCTGTCTGGTCCGCGCCGCCGCTCCACAATAGATGGACCACCACCGCGGTGGTGATCCACAAAAAGAGCGGGATGTTTGCTTCGCGGCGCATGGTCCTTGGCCGGCCGGATCGCGGCGATCGGCCAGAAAAAAGCTAACATCGAGGGGCTCGGCCAGCAATCTTCCGGGGATTTGCGCTGGCTTATCGCGAGATCCGGCCCGCTAGGAGCCGGTCCGAGCCCCAGCTGCCGCGTGCGTGCGCGCGTCACACTTTGCTGATCGACTCGAAGTGGTCCGCAATTTCTTGCGCGCGCCACACACCCGCGTCGCTCTCCTTGTACTTGCCCGGGCTCTCTACCACCTTGAACACACTCATGCGCGCGCCGGCGACCGCCAGCACTACACCGGTCACGTCGTTCGACAGGCTGGATGCGAGGAACAGATGCGCGGGGGCAACGTGTTCGGGCGACAAGGTATCTTCGATCTTCGAGAACATCGGTAGATCCTCGGTCAGGCGGGTCTTGGCGATCGGGGCTACGGCGTTGACTCTCACGCCGTAGCGTTGCAGCTCGATCGAAGCAGTGCGCGTCAGGCCGTAGATGCCTGCTTTGGCGGCCGCGTAGTTGGCTTGCCCGAAATTGCCGAGCATACCGGAGACGCTCGTGGTGTTGATGATCGAACCCGAACCCTGCTCTTTCATCTTCAGCGCGGCGGCCTGAGTGCAGAAAAAGCTGCCCGTCAGGTGCACGTCCAACACCGCTTGCCACTCTTCGCGGCTCATCTTCAGCAGGGTTTTGTCACGCAGAATGCCGGCGTTGTTCAACAGCACATCGACGCGGCCAAACGCGGAGATCGCCTTGCCGATGATGGCATCGGCGCCTTCCTTGCTAGAAACGCTGTCGTAGTTGGCCTCCGCGCTGCCGCCGGCCGCGCGGATTTCGGTCACGACCGCGTCGGCAGCGGCCGTCGCCGCCCCAGCGCCGTCACGCGCGCCGCCCAAGTCGTTGACCAGCACGTGCGCGCCTTCGCGCGCGAAGAGCAGCGCGCTGGCTCGGCCGATGCCGTTGCCTGCGCCAGTTACCACCGTCACTTTGCCGTCGAGAAGTCCCATGCGGCGGAGTGTAGATTCTTCTCGGCTCGGTTAGAAATGAAACACGAGGCCCTGGGCAGTGCGTTCTGCAGGAGCGTCCTTGCCGTGGCTCACGAGCGCGTCGATACCGACCGCGAGCGCGACCCCCGCCGCCGTCCCGAGCACATCCCAAGTGAAATCACGCCAAGAGGGATCGCCATGGCCCGCCAGATCCCAAAGCTCTTTGCTCGCGCCCAAGGTGAGCGAGAACGCGCCGCCGAACACGGCGCGTTCAGTGCGGCTCTCGAGCCATGGGCTGGACGCCGCATAACCACCCGCCGCTAGCCCCACCGAGACCCCAAAATGCAGCGCTTTGTCCGGGCCAAACCAGGGATCGGCGTCGCTGGCCGCCACCGGACGCGAGCTCAGTGACAGTGCGAGACCCAACGCGAGCGGCCCGATCGGCCCAATGGGAGCGCGGATCATGCGAGATTGCGTCGACGGCGCCCAAACCAGAGCACGCCCAACCCGAGCAACGCGCCAAACGCCGCACGGCCGCTGATCGACTGCGCGCCGGCCGAGCTGACTGCGCAGCTCCCAGAGACGTGCGCGGTCCTGGTCGTAGGCTGGGCAGGGGTGCAAACCCCGAGCGATTCGGAGCAAGTGTAGCGATCAGGGCAGCTACTAGCGGCGGCACTACAGGGAGGGACACAAACACCGGGTGGCGTGCTCGTGGCCGAGTAACATTGATACGTTCCAGGGCAGTCACCCGTGCAGGCGGTGCCCAATGGATCGACGGTTGGCCCGACCGGCGCGGCGGGAGGCGACGCGGTGCCAGAAGAGCTTCCGCCGCTCGCGCTGGCACCAGCGTCCCCGGCAGCGCCAGATTCCGTTGCCCAGCTTGGCGCCGAGTAGCCTCCGGAGGTCGCGGCCGCGATCGCCGTGCTGCGCACGAAGTCTGCCCAATTGGCGACGTTCGAATACACCGCGAACGTGCAATCGTCATCACCGCGCGACGTCACGCCGAACACGCGGCCATCGCCATCGAGCGCGGGCCCTCCAGAATCCCCCGAGCAAACGGGGCTCTTCCCGACCCATTCGTCGTCTTCGGCGTCGTACGCTTGCGGGCACTTGGCGCCCACACAGAACACGGACGAGGTGTCGAAGCGCATTCGAGTCCCGGCGCTCTGTTCGTCTTTCGGATCTTGAAGCCCGTAGCCCACGGCGGCAAAGGCTTGCTTTGCGCCGGGTGCGTGGTCGAGGACCGGTTCGATCGGTTTGGCATCCGACCCGGGGATGCCGCTACCGCTCAAAATCATCAGCGCGAGGTCGAAACCGCATACGTCGCTGCTGCCCGGCGCTTCGAGGATTTCCTTGATCGCGTACAGCTTGCTGCCGCTCTGTGGCTGCGCGTCGGTCGATACGAACAGCTCGCGCGGGTTGTACTTGGCCGTGAACTGGCTCGTGTCACAGCTGACTTGGGGCGTCGAACCGTCGTCGATTCGGGACACGCAATGGCGCGCGGTCAGCACCAAATTCGGCGCGAGCAGCGAGCCGCTGCAAATCACCCCGACTTGGTTGTGGGCCGCCATCGCCAGCGCGACCACGCCTTTGGTCGTGGTGTCCAGGTGCCCACCGACGATCGAGCTCGAGGTAGCGGCTGTTTGGCCGTCCCCATCCGCGTCGGTTGTCCCAGCGCTTGCGCACGCAACTGCACCGACCAGGGCCAGGGGCGCCAGGGATAAGAATGTGAGCGCGCGCCTGGTAGCTTTCAAGTGAGCCAAAATGATAGCTCCCAGCGCCGTAGGTCGCAAGCGTCGCCGAGCCCGGGCCGCAACGCTAACCAACGCTCACTAACGCTCTGGCAGGAATGTTACGCTCCGCCTCCGCTGTCTCGTTCCGCCTCGTTCGATCGCTGCTGGCTCCCGCTCGCCGACCGAGTTCACACCGCCCCTGCTGCTTCATAAACGGTAACACTCGCCATGACTTCTCCGACATCTAGCCCGACCACGCCCACTAGCCGCCGTATCTTGGTGACGAGCGCTCTGCCGTACGCCAACGGTCATATTCACCTGGGGCATCTGGTCGAATACATCCAGACCGATATCTGGGTGCGCTTTCAGCGCATGCGCGGCGCGCGCGTGATCTACATGTGCGCCGACGACACGCACGGTACGGCGATCATGATCCGCGCGCGTCAGGAGGGGCGTAGCGAGGAAGACCTCATCCGCGACATGAACGCCGCGCATCGCCGCGACTTTGCCGGATTTCAGATCGCGTTCGATCACTACGGGAGCACCAATTCCGAACGCAACCGCGAATACTGCGCCGAGATCTGGAGCGCGCTTCGCAAGAACGACTTCGTCGCCGAGCGCGAGGTCACGCAGCTCTTCGACCCCAAGGCAGGCGTGTTCTTGGCCGACCGCTTCGTGAAGGGGATTTGTCCCAAATGCGGCACGCCCGATCAATACGGTGATTCTTGCGATCATTGCGGCAGCACCTACAGCCCGACCGATCTCAAGGATCCAGTGAGCACGCTCAGCGGAGCCGTGCCAGAGTTGAAGAGCGCGCTGCATCTGTTCGTGAAGATCGAAAAGCTGCGTGGGTTCTTGACCGAGTGGACACAAGAGCCGGGACGTTTGCAGCCCGAAATTGCCAACTACCTGAAAGGCCACTTCTTGGCCGACGAGCTGCGTGACTGGGACGTGTCTCGCCCTGCGCCCTACTTCGGGTTCGAGATCCCGGACGCCCCAGGAAACTATTGGTACGTCTGGTTCGACGCGCCGATCGGCTACATGGCGGCGACACGTGAATGGTGCGACGCGAACGGCGAGCGCTTCGATAGCTGGTGGCGCTCGGAAAATACCGAGATTTACCACTTCATCGGGAAAGACATCGTGTACTTCCACACCCTCTTTTGGCCCGCCATGCTGCATGCGTCGGGCTTCCCGCTGCCGAGGCGGGTGCAAGTGCACGGCTTTTTGACGGTCAACGGCGAGAAGATGTCCAAGTCGAAAGGCACCTTCGTGCAGGCTGCCACCTACTTGGAGCATCTCGATCCGGCCCACCTTCGCTACTTCTACGCCAGCAAGCTCGGCTCCAAGGTCGACGACCTGGACCTCAATTTGGAAGAGTTCACGGCCAAGGTGAACTCCGACTTGGTGGGCAAGGTCGTGAACCTGGCTAGCCGCACTGCTCGCTTCGTAAAAGAGAGCGGGCTTTCCGCTCATTACCCGGACGATGGCGGGCTATTCCGCGAAGCGGCCGCGCGAGGGGAAGAGATCGCCGAAGCTTACGAAGCCTGTGACTTTGCACGCGCGATGCGCCAAGTGATGGCCTTGGCCGATCGCGCCAACGAGTACATCGATCGCGAAGAGCCGTGGAAACTGAAGAAACAGCCGGAAAAAGCCGCTGAACTGCGCGACGTATGCACGGTCGCCTTGAACCTTTATCGGCAGTTGATCGTGTACCTGGCGCCGGTCTTGCCCAAGCTCGCCGAGCAGAGCCAGAAGTTGCTCGGCGCGTCGTTCGACCGCTTCGAGGCGGCTCAGCATCCCGTGGTCGGAACAGCGGTCGGTGAATTCGAGCACCTAATGCAACGCGTGGACCCGAAAAAGCTCGAGGCGGTCGTCGCCGCTACACGCGACGCGGCGATGGATGCCGGTGAGGCGAAGGCAAGCGCTAGCGCGGCAGATGCGGCGGCGCCCAGCCCGGCCTCCGCGAGTGCCGAGCTGCCCGTCGACGATGGCGCGGCGCTCGCCAGCGAGCCGCTCGCCGCCGAGTGCTCGATCGACGACTTTGCCAAAATCGACCTGCGTGTCGCTCGAGTGTTGAGCGCCGAGGCGATCAAGGAAGCAAACAAATTGCTGAAGCTCACCGTGAGCCTCGGCGGCGGAACCACGCGCACCATCTTCGCTGGCATCAAGGCGGCGTACACGCCCGAGGCGCTGGTTGGGCGGTTGGTCGTCATCGTTGCAAACCTGGCGCCGCGCAAGATGAAGTTCGGGACCAGCGAGGGCATGGTGATCGCGGCGGGGCCGGGCGCAGCCGAGGTCTACGTGCTCGCTCCGGATAGCGGCGCAAAGCCCGGTCAGCGCGTGCATTGACCGTAAAAAACCCGGGGATTGCCCGCGCGCTTGGGCTGTGACCGAGATCGTGGCCGAGAATTCCCCGTGAAGGAATTCTCATGCCTCGTCGGAAAAGTTCCTGGCAGCGCGGAACGGTTTGACGGAGCGGGGGGAGGAGTGCACGCTTTTTCTCCCGGGTGACGCTCGACACCCCGACGCCACCACAAGCACTCACCCCATGCGCATCGCCCTCCGTTTGCTTGGCCCAGCCTGCGTCTTGTCGCTTGCTGTTGCGTGCTCCAGCGCAGCGCCAACCCCGCCGCCTGCGTCCGGCGCGCCGCCTGACGCTCCGCCGGCCGATGGCTTGGTCTGTCAGGCGAACCAGCACCCCGCCGCACCGATATCGCTCCTCACGCGTGCACAGTACGATGCGACGATCGCCGATCTGCTGGGCGACAACAGTCAGCCCTCGTCGAGCTTTCCCGCCGAGAACGAAGTCTCCGGGTTCAACAACAACACGGAGGTGCACATCGCCAATCCGCTGCTCGTCGAGCAGTTCATGAACGCGGCGGAAGGCATCGCCGGTCGCGCGGTCGCCGCCAATCTCTCGACGCTCGCCCCGTGCGCAGGCACGAGTAACGCCGAGCGCGCCAGCTGTGGTTCGAGCTTCGTGGCAAGCTTTGGTAAGCGTGCGTTTCGGCGCCCGCTCACGACTGACGAGGCCCAGTCGTTCAATACGTTGTTCTCCGGTCTGAACTCGACCCGCGGCTACTCCGCTGCGGTCGAGCTGACCATGCAGGCGCTCTTGCAATCGCCGCAGTTCTTGTACCGGCTGGACTCCGAGCGTGCGCCGACCGTCGAGAGCGGAGCCGTCCCGCTCGATTCGTATCAAATCGCGTCGCGGATGTCGTATTTTCTGACCGGCTCGATGCCGGATTCGGTTTTGTTCGGAGCCGCGGATGCGGGGGCTTTGTCGAGCACCGCGGAAATCGAAACCCAGGCTCGGCGCTTGCTCGAGACGAGTCGCGCCAAAGCCATGGTGCGTGACTTCAATCAGCAGTGGCTACAGCTCGATCAGTTGTCGGGCCTGGCGCGCAATCCACCGCAGGGCATGGCAGACGTCAAAGGCATCGGCGCAGATTATCGCGAGTCCTTGCAGCAGTTTCTGGATCAGGTCTTTTGGGAGCACGGCGATTTGCCGTCGCTGTTCTCTTCCCCGCAGACTTTCGTCAATGCGCGTTTGGGCGCCGTACTCGGGCTAGAAGCACCGGCGAGCGGTTTTGCAGCGGTGAGCGCGGCGCCTGGTCGTGTCGGGCTCCTGTCTCAGCCTGGCCTGATGGCGATGCTCGCGCATTCGGATCAATCCGGTCCGGTGCAGCGCGGTGTCTTCGTGCTCCAGCGCCTGCTGTGTATCGACGTCCCGCCGCCGCCACCCGGTCTCAACCCGGTTCCACCCGATCCGGATCCCAATTTGACGACTCGTGAGCGCTTTGCCGTGCACACCGCCTCGTCGTCTTGCTCGGGCTGCCACAAGTTGATCGACGGTGCTGGTTTCGGCTTCGAGAACTACGACCAGCTTGGTCGCTACCGCACCGAGGAAAATGGGCTACCCGTCGACGCCTCGGGCGAAATGATGGCCACCGGCGAGCCAGCAGTAAACGGCCCCTACACCGGTGTGCTCGAACTCTCGAATCGCCTTGCGCAGAGCCCGCGCGTCGAACGCTGCTTGGCGACCAATTGGTATCGCTACGCGATGGGTCGCGTGGAGACCGAGGCGGACGGTTGCAGCTTGCGCGAAGTCGAGCAGAAGTTCACCGCGTCGGGCGGCCAGTTCAAGGAATTGTTGGTCGCAGTCACTTTGAGCGAAGCGTTCCGCTATCGCCCCGCCATTCCGGGAGACATGTGATGGATCGCGTGCGCAAAAATCCGGAGCTCAGTCGTCGTCATTTCTTGCGCGCGGCAGGCGGCGCGGCCGTCGCGTTGCCGCTCCTGTCCTCACTGCGCGCGGGCGCCGCGGGTGAGAATTTCCCGAAGCGGCTGGTCTTGATGTACACGCCGAACGGTGTAGTTCCGGACGCATGGTGGCCAGAGAACGTGGTCAGCGAGACCAGCTGGGACTTGAACACGATTCACAAGTCTTTGGCGCCGTTCAAAGATCGCCTGCTGTTCCTGAAAGGCGTCGACCTCGCCGTCACCAACGACGGTCCGGGCGGCCTCCATCAAAAGGGCATCGGTGGGCTGTTCACGGGCCAGCAACTGCAGAGCGGAGATCTGTTCGTCGACGGCTGTGGTCAGCGTGCGGGCTGGGCCAACGGCATCAGCATCGATCAAGAAATCGCCAAGACGTTGGCGGTGGGCACGCCGATCAAGAGCCTCGAGCTCGGGGTGCGCGCGACGGAAAACGACGTTCAGGGGCGCATCGCCTACGCCGGGCCGGGTGCACCTCTGCCGCCCATGAACGATCCGAGTGAGGTTTTTCAGCGCTTGTTCAGCGGCTTCGGACAGAATACGGATCAGCTCGCGGAACTCCGCGCGCGCCGGCGATCGGTGCTCGACACGGTGCAGGCCCAATTCAGATCCGTTTCAGCGCGGGTGAGCAGCTCGGATCAGCAAAAGCTCGAAGCTCACCTGACTCTGGTTCGGGATCTCGAGTCACGCATGGCGACCGGCAGCAATGGCAGCACTTCGTGCGTCGCGCCCGCGGTGCCCGCCGCGCTCGACGCAAATAGCGAAGACGACATGCCGACCATCGCCGGCTTGCACTTGGACATGTTGGCCACCGCGTTCGCCTGTGACCTGACGCGCATCGCGAGTTTTCAGATTTCGACTTCGCTCAATCACATCCGCTACCCGTGGTTGAACAGCATGGGTGAGGGCCACGCCTTGTCTCACATGGGGCCGAGCGACGCGGACGCTTTTCAGGAGCTCGTGAGCCGCCAAACTTGGCACAGCCAAATGCTCACCAATTTCCTGACTCGCCTGAGCCAAATCCCGGAGGGCTCGGGCACCGTGCTGGACAACACGCTCGTGCTCTGGGGCAACGAGGTCTCCGAGGGCAACACGCATTCCCACCAGAGCATCCCGTTCTTGATGGCCGGTGGCGGCTGGTATTTCCGCACCGGGCGCTCGCTGCAGTACAGCAACACTTCGCACAATGACCTGTTGGTCTCGGTGTTGAACGCGATGGGCACCCCGGCCACGACCTTCGGTCAGGCTGATCTGTGCGACGGGCCGCTATCAGGCCTGGTCTGAAGCGGCGGATCTTTGCATCCCGCTCGGATTTGCGCTTAAACGCCGGCATGGGCGTCCTCAATCGCGGCCTGTACGGTCCTTTCCTGGCCCAGCTCGTGGTCGTGCGGCGCTGCAACCTGACCTGCACCTATTGCAACGAGTTCGACGAAGAGTCGGAGCCCGTACCGACCGAGGTGCTGAAGGCCCGCATCGACAAGCTCAAAGAGCTTGGCACGTTCAGCCTGGAGTTCACCGGCGGCGAGCCGATGTTGCACCCTGACATCGCCGAGCTGATCCGCTACGCGCGCACGAAATCATTCCACAAGGTGATGATGATTTCGAACGCGTACCTACTGAACGAGAAGAAGGTACGCGCGCTGAACGAAGCCGGCCTGATGGAGATGCAGGTCAGCGTCGATGGCGTACTGCCGAACGAGATCACGGTCAAAGTACTCAAGCCGATGTTGCCCAAGCTGCGAATGCTGGCGCGCACCGCAAAATTCCCGATCGTGCTGAGCGCAGTCTTGGGCGCAACGAGCCCCGGTGAAGCCTTGCAAGTGGTAGAGGCTGCGCGAGAGTTCGGTTTTCGTCCCCGCGTTTTGGTCCTGCACGACGGCAGCGGGCAGATGCACTTGGACGAAGCAGGCCAAGAGGCCTTCGCGCGGGTCAAAGAGATGCTCGGTGGTCGTCGCTTCCGCGAAGCTCATGACTACCGCGAGCGCATTCTGCTCGGTGGCATTGCCCCGTTCAAATGCCGGGCGGGTAGCCGCTACCTGTACGTGGACGAGTTCGGTGACGTGCACTGGTGTTCGCAGACGCGCGGCGTGTTCAAAAAGCCCCTCCTCGAGTACACGACCGGCGATCTAAAGACGCAATTTTACACGAAAAAAACCTGCGCGGATGCGTGCACCATCGGCTGCGTACGAACCCAAAGCGCGTACGATGAATGGCGCGCTCAGCCGCTCGATTTCGAAGGCCCGCGGCGCTTGCCGCTCGTCCAGGGCTGAGCCCATTGACGCGAGATACTGGTCGCTTCGTCATCGACGCGCGTTACGTCTCCTCTCGTCCGAGCGGGATCGGTAACTACGTCGCTGCTTTGATCGCGCGCTTGCCCGCGTTGGCGCCGGAGGCACGCTTTCACTTGTGGACTCATCCGGAACGCCCAACTCCGGTGAGCGCGCCCAACGTGACGACTCAGGTCGTGACCGCACCGGCGGACGGCTTGCGCACGCTGCTGACCCCCGCTGCGCTCGCGCCACTTGCGAGCGACGACGTCGTGCACTTCCCGTTTAGCTTGCTAGGGCGCGGTTTGCCTTGTGCTCGCGTGGTCACCATCCACGACCTGATGTGGCTCGAGCATCCGGCCAAGGTGGATGCTCGGCCGCTCGTGCGCCGAGTGCGCGCTAGTTTCTATCAGGCTGGCATGCGCCAAGCGCTGCGCAGTGCGACGCGCTTGATTGCGGTGTCTCGAGCCACGGCCGATCGGGTGATTGCCGTAGCGCCCGAGAGCGCGTCGCGCGTACGCGTGATTCACAACGCAGCGAGCCCGGCGTTCGTGCCCCCTGCAGATCTGGATGCCTCGCTGCGACGTGCGGCGGCGTTGGTCGGAAGCGATGCGCCATATTACTTGGTGGTGGGCAAAAATGAGCCTTACAAGGCTCACCAGCTGGTGTTGCACGCCTTCGCGCGCGAGGCTCGTCCGGGTGAGCTGCTGGTGCTCGTACAACGCACTCGGCGTGGTGCCGGCTTGTCACGTCTGGCCCAAGAGCTCGGTATCGAAGATCGGCTTCGTTGGCTGCCGACGCTCTCCGAGCCAGACCTGGTCACGGTGGTGCAGGCGGCACGCGCGCTGCTCCAGCCGTCGCTGGTCGAGGGCTTCGGCATTCCCGCGTTGGAGGCGATGGCCGCCGGCTGTCCGGTGATCGCCAGCGACACCCCGGCCTTGGTCGAAGTATTGGGCGGCGCTGGCTTGCACGCTAGCGTGGGCGATGTCGCCGGGCTGGCGGCAGCGATGAACAAACTGCGCTCCAACTCGTTGCGTGACGAGCTGCGCGCTCGCGGCTTCGAACGCGCGCGGGATTTTAGTTGGGACACGGCAGCTCGGCAGACGCTCGAGGTCTACCGCGAAGCCGCCGCGGCGGGCCCGGACGAGGCGCGCCGTGCTTGATGTATTGGTCGACATGACCGCGCTCGACACGCCCTCGCGCGAGCGAGGTATCGGCCGCTACGTGAAGCACCTGTGTCGCGCGCTCGCGCTCCGCGATACTTGGCCGGAAACAGCCGGCAGCCACTTTCGCATCGCGGGGCTCACGCGGCATCGTGGCTCCGCGCTCGGCGCGCTCGACGAAACGCTGCAATTCGCCGGCAATCCGCGGGTCCAAGTGGGTTACTTTCAATACCAGCGGCACAAGCTGGAGCGGCGCTTGTTTTTGGGCGGCCTTGCGCGGCGGGTTGGCCCAAAGCTTCTGCATTTGCCCGACCCGCCGGGCACCCCGATCGACATGCGGCAACCGCGGATCGTGACCTGTCACGATCTCATCCCGTTGGTGCTCGCCAAGCAGTACTTGGCGCCCGTGCCGGGAGCACGCACGCTGCAATGGTTGCGCGACTATGCGCGTTACCGAACCGCCCGCCGAGTGATCGCGATCAGCGCCGCAACGCGTCGCGACTTGATCGAGCACGTGGGAGTAGCTCCCGAGCGAATCGATGTCGTTCACTCGGGCGTAGACCACGAGCGCTTCAGCGCCCAAGCGCAAGAGGGCGAGCGGGATCGGGTCGCGCGTCGGCTCGGTTTCGAAGCGCCGTTTCTGCTCTGCCTGGGCGCCAGTGATCCGCGCAAGAACTTGTCACTGTTGGTGCGCGCGTTCGCGCAAAGTGGGGTCGCACGCGAGCTGATGCTGGTGTTCGCAGGACCGATTTCACCGCGCAAGCGCGCGCGCTTACTGGAGGCGATTCGTGGCAGTCGAGTCGAAGACCGCGTGCTGATCTTGGGCTACATCGACGACGCGCTGCTCGTCGCTCTGTATCGGCAGTGCCTGGCCTACGTCTTTCCCTCGTCCTACGAGGGGTTTGGTCTGCCGATTTTGGAAGCCATGGCCTGCGGCGCGCCCACGCTCACGAGTAACCTGTCCGCATTGGGTGAGGTCGTCGGTGACGCGGCCTTGACGCTAGAATCTCTGGATCAGGACGTGTTGGCCAATGGCATTACTCGCATTACTGAGGATGGTAGCCTTCGGAGCGCGCTACGTGCGCGCGGGCTCGAACACGTGAAGGCATTTACTTGGGAGCGCTGCGCGCGCCAAACTCTGGCTTGCTATGCGCGCGCGCTCGAGGAGAGCGCGTCATGAACCCGGCATTGCTAGCCGCTGCAGCGTTGGGCGGGGGGCTCGGCGCCCTGGGCTTGCACTATCGCGCGCGCGTGAACGGTCCATTTACACCGACGCGCTACGTTTGGAGCCGCGGTCTCGGCTTGCTCTGCGATCACAACGGCGGGCTCGGCTTCGTCAAAGGTCAACGCGGCGGACGCGCCGCCATGCGCTTCGACCCTGCGCTTTTCGATCACGTGAAAGACGGCGACCTGGTCTGGATGCGGATGATCGCGCTGCCCCAATTCCTCGCCGAGGCTATGCCGCGCATTCGGGCTCGCTTCGGCCTCGTAACGGGCGACGAAGATTGGGCGATTCCCTCGGGATTTTCGGGCTCGGAGCAATTGCTCAGTGACCCGCGAGTGGTGTGTTGGTTCACACAAAACTACGACGGTAGCGACCCGAACCCAAAGCTGATGGGGCTACCGATAGGGCTCGATTTTCACACCATCAGCAACCGTCGCAAGTGGGGGCATTGGCCGGCGACACCGGCGGCCCAAGAAGCCGAGCTCGAGGCACTGCGCAAGGCCGCTCCCGCCAACCGCGATCGCCTCCTTTCCGTCCACGCCGATTTTCATTTCAACAAACACAAAGCGCAAGTTTGGGGCGATGACCGCGCCGCAGTGCAGCGCGCTCTATCCGGCAACCCGGACGTGCAATTTCAGACACGCAAGGTCTCGCGCCTGGAGCTGTGGCGGGAAAAGACGCGCTTCGCCTTCGTGGTCAGCCCCCACGGCAATGGTCTGGATTGCCATCGCACTTGGGAGTCGCTGGTCTTGGGCAACATCGTGATCGTCAAACGCTCCTCGCTCGACCCCTTGTACGAGGGCTTGCCGGTGGTGATCGTCGACGACTGGCACGAAATCAGCCACGATAACCTGCTTAGTTGGCATGCTCAGCACCAGCGAGCTTTCCAAGATCCCGGAGTTCAAGAGCGGTTGACCAACCACTACTGGATCGCGCGGATGCGCCGTATCGTCGCCGAGCGGCTCTAGAACCCCTGCGAAAGGGCATAGATCGCGAAGCGTTGTCCGCTGAATACCGGTGGCGCGCCGAAGCCGAGCTCGTGGCCGCGAGTCACGACGACGTAATCGGGGCCATATCGTTGTCGCAGCCGGGCCAGCCGCTGCGCATCCAGTTCCTCGTAGCCCTGCAGATCGACGGCGCCGCGGAACGGGCGATGCCCAGTCACGTCTTCGATGCGCGCGTACCACTCGAGAACTTCCGAGGAACGCGCGGGCTCGGTCCAGTCGACTACGATCGCGCGCCGGCAGCGCATCCGAATGTCTACCTCACGGGGAGGCGTGAGAAGCAAGGCGTCTTCCGGCGTGTTTCGGGAGACCCATGCACATAGCTCGGCAACCGCAGGATCGCCGCCGTTGAGGACGTTCGAATAGCGCACGAAGCGAGAACAGCGCGCTACGTTCACGGCCAGCAGCGTCGTCAGCAGGGCGCCGGTGGCCCAGGCAGATGGTAGGCCCTCGCGCGCCGCACTGCTGAAACGTCCGAGCCAGCCACTGCCGATCGCCACTGCCACGAGCAGAAGCACGACGACCAGAAGCGTCGCGTTCCACTTGCCCGTCACCGCGGACCCGAGCAGTAGCAGCGCGATGCCCGAGCCTGCGAGCACTCGTGCACGCCGATCGAAATCGGCCCACGCTCGCCGACCGTCACAAATGACGGTCACCAGTGCGGCTGCCAAGGCCGCTTGAGCCAACAGCTCGGCGACGGCACAAATGCGCCAGGCAAAGAGTTGTCTGACCAAGCGCACCACGACCACGCTGGACATCAGCGCGGCCGGGATCACCAGCAGCCAGCAACCGAACAACAGCGAGAGTATTCGGCGCGGGACGACTTGGCCGCGCTGCGCAGGTCCGATCAACACCGCGGCACCGAGTAACTGGAAGCCGACCCAGAACGAGAAGTCCCAGGCAAAGGTCGGAACGACGTAGTGAAACGGGGCGCCGATCTCTTGGTAAATGTGCTGGGCTTGCACGGCGAGCTTCGGGTCGGTGCTGCTCAGCAAAAATGGTAGGAAAAAACACAGGACCAAGAGCGGCGGTCCCATCCCGGCAATCGCGCGCGAAAAAAATCGCTCTCGCCCCGAGACGAGCCAGGCAACTCCAAACACGAACAAGCACAAGACCAAGTAGTTGCAGTGAAAGGCGCCGGCGAATGCCAGACACAAGCCAGACAGCAGCGGGCGTCCTGCGATGAAGGCTGCGGCCGCGGCCAGTGTCCCGAGCGCGCCAAGGGTCGATGGCTGAAAATACTCCGAGAGCGCGTAGGTCATGCCCGGCGCCAGCGTGCGCGTTATCGACGCGAAGGTCAGCAAGAGGCAGAAACCAGCTAGCGTGCGTTCGCGAGCGAGCAGCCTGCAGAGCACGTCGTGCAGCGCCAGCATGGCGAATCCGACCGCGATGACGTTGGCCCAGGCGATGAGCAATCCGGTCGGGTCGAGACGCAAGAGCTGAGTCGTGAGCCAAACGTAAGAGGGATGATACACCTGGCACTTTGCCAGCCAATCCCGCGTCCAGAGCGTGGGATGCAACGTCCGTAGTGGCTCGAGCAGGTAGTAGAGTTGATTTGCCTTGGCATAGTTCAAGCCAAAGCCGAGCCCAAAGAGGAACGCGAGCAGGATCGCCGGGCCGCCCCGGACCAATGCGCCCTTTTTCATGCGTTGCTCCGATAGCACAATCGCGATCCGAGCTGCGACAACCCCCGTCAAAAGTGCGGCTTTTCCAGGCCCCGTGCTGGACGCTATTCGGGCGGCCATGCTAAAGGCTTCGCCGGTGACGATGCTCATCCTGATCGCAAAGCCGGCCCTTCATCGGGAAAGCCGGCTTCGTTGAGGGCGTCGCGCGCCATGCCGATCGGCCTTTTTCACCCTGCCTTCCGCGGCATCGGCGGCGCCGAGATCTTGGTCGCAACTTGGGCCCAATACATGAAGCGGGTCGGCGTCGATGTCCGAGTCGTGACGATGGATCTCGATGAGCGTCGCTGGCGGAGCTGGTTCGAGGGCATTCCTCTGACGGTGACTGCGTCGGGTTCGTGGCTCGATCTGCTCTCGAGCAATCGGCGCAAGCTCGAACGGGCGGTGCCTCGCATCGAAGCCTCCCTGTCGGACTGCAGCGCCGTTCTAGCCAGCAATTTCCCCGCCAACGCTCTGCTCGGAGCATCGAACATCAAGGCGAAGCGCGTCTGGTTCTGTAACGAACCATCTCGCAAGTTCCACCTCGTAGCGACGAGCCCTCGACTCCACGAACAGGTGCGTTCCTCGCCGGGTGGCTCGAGTGACGTCGAGCGAGATTACGTGCGTGCTCTTGCGAAGTACGAGCGAGCGCAACGGCGACGCGGGTTTCGCGATGTCGTCCAATTCGATCTCCAAAATACCGTAAAGCTCGACGGGCTCCTGGCGCTCACCGAGTTCGGTCGTGACAGCGTGCGCCGGGTATACGCCCGAAGCGATGCCACAGTCGTCTATCCGATGGTGCGCTTTCCCGCCCGCCGTGCGCGACCCCGCGCAGGCCTCGATCGATCGGGGCTCAAGATCTTGACCCACTCTCGCCTTTCGATCTTGAAGAATGTGGACACAGTCATCCGCGCCTTTGCAAAGGTCGTGGCAAAGCTGCCGGGGTCGGTGCTGCACGTCGTCGGCGAAGGTGGGCACAAGAAAAGGCTGGAGAAGCTCGCTCTCGACCTCGGGCTCACGAACTCCACGCATTTCCACGGGCACCTGCCCGAAGCCGAGCTGAACCGCGTTTACGATGACTGCGACGTATTCGCACTGCTCCCGCTCGACGAACCGTTCGGCATGGTCTTTCCAGAAGCGGCCGCCCGCGGGCTGCTTTTGGTGGGGCCCGATCATGGTGGGCCTCTAGAAATCTTGGATGGCGGTCGTCAAGGCTTCTGCTGCGATCCATTCTCACCGGAGGCTGTCGCCGAGGCGTTCCAGCAGATCTGGCGGCTTTCGGACGCCGAGGTGGATGCCCGGCGTGTGGCCGCCGACGACGCTTGTCGCGCCCGCTTCAGCGAGGCCGTGATCGGTCCTCAAATCTTGCGCGCGCTGGGCAGTGCGGCCGGCGCCTAGCTCGAAGTCCTTGGCTCTTACCGTGTCATTTTCAGAATGGGCGATCGCGATCCCGCCGCGCACCTCTCAGCACGCTCTGTTGCCGACGTGGACATCGCCACCGCAGCCGCGAAATCGAGCGCTAAATCAAACCGCAAAAAGCGCTCAGAACACTCCCAGAGTCCTCAACCGCCGACCCGCGGAGATCGCAGAGATCAGAGAAGAAGGATTGGGGGAGCGCGGGTCGGCGGATCGCGTCGTGCAGAATGCGAGGCTTCGGGCGCGGATCGTTGTCGGCCAATTCTGCAAAGCTCGCGCGGCGAAGTGCCGATGTCCGCCTCTTGTGCGGTAAGCGCGACCAGAGCTAACCCCAAAATTGTTTTCTCTCCCTCAGATCTCTGCGGCTCTGCGGTCAATGCCCCTCCGCTCTCCGCGTCCGCGACGCCGAGGGCTGGGCGGCTCTGCGCGCGCTACGGGCTGCTCGTCGCGGACTTCTTTCGACTTCGCAGCATGAGCATCGCTTCACGCAGCGCCGAACGGTCGAACACAGCGGTGCTGCCAACGAACACGACGATTGCCAACAAGGCGGCGGCCGTCAGGCTGAACACGCCATTGGCCCAGGGCAAAAACAGGACACGAGCAGCAACCGCCGTCACCAACGCAGAAGCGAACCCGCCGCGAATTTTGGGCCAAAGCTTGGCCTCGGGGATCACCTGTTTGACCACCCACAGGATCGCCACGTTGCCAACCAGGACGTGAATGCAGTACCCGATCGCGAACGAGAAAGCGCTGCTCCTGATCTGCATCGCCGTGGTGACCGCGCCCCAATTCAGCACCGTCCAAACCAGACCGAGCACCATCATGACGCGCGGCTTGCCGATCGCGTCGAGCGCACCGTTGATGATCGGGACGAGGTAGCTGAACGAAATGGCGCCCGTAAACACGTACAAAGTCGGTAGGGCAGGCAACCACTTTGGCCCGTAAATCACGGCCACGATGCTAGGCGCCAGACCCGCGAGCAAAGCGACGAACAGGAACGTGACCGTGGCGGAGATTTGGATGGTTCGCTCGAGAGTACGCGCGAAGGCCACCGGGTCGTGTTGCAAGCGGCTGAGCAACGGGAAATTGACGCGGCTCAGGATTTCTACGATCGATACTGGAAAGAGTGAGGTATTGCGCGACCAAGTGACGAGGCCGAGCGGGTAGCTGCCGAGCGCTCGCCCTGCGTACAAAGGCATGATGGCAGCGTTCGCAAAGCCGATGATGTGCTTGGCTTGAAGCACCACGCCGAACTTGAGTATGGGGCGCAGAGCTTGGCGATCGAAGTGCAGACCGGGTAGCCAGGGACGGAGCGCGAATGCAGTGATCAAGCCGACGATCCCCTGCACCAGTACCCCGCCCACGAGCGCGGACGTCCCGTAGCCTCGGTGGGCGAGCACCACCGCCGTGCCGTAGAAGGACAGGCTGAGCATCAGGTCGATCACGGACAAGCGCCCGAAAAGCAGCTCGCGCTCCATCAAGATGGCGGGAATGGTCCGCAGCGAAGTCAGGAGCAGTGAGAGCGAGAGCGCGCGCAGCATCCAGGCGGCATTTGCCGGCATATCTGGCCAAAACCGCACGACCCAGGGCGCGCTCGTGAATACCGCCGTGGTGACCAGCAGCACGAGCAGCAGTTGAGACCAAAAAACGCTCGAAAGCTCGCGCTGCGTCGCGGCTTCCCGCTTCTGGATCAGGGCTGCGCCGAAGCCCGCATCGCCGAATAGCGTAAAGAACGATAGCGCAAACTGGACGATCCAGAAGAGTCCGAACTCGCCAGGGCCAAGCACGCGGGCGAGGTAGACCGTCCCGGCGAGGACCGTCAGCTGCTGTAGCGCAGTTCGTCCGCCGAGAATCAAAACCCCCAGTCGAGCGCGGCGACCCAAGGTCGCGCGATCGAGGCCCTGAGCGCCGAGCTCGCCCGACGTAGAGGCCTCTACAACTGGTGACCCCGGGGGCGGCGGCGTGGGCGGCGGGCTGGACAAGCCAGGAAGCTAGTGGCGAGTGGTACCCAAGGCAAGCCGGTCCTAGCGCATCGGGCCGCGGATCGAGCCGCAAACGAGGCTGTCTTGGTTCGGCAGCCCGCGCTCACGAGAAAAAACGGCGCGACCACGCGGTGAACGTCTCTGAACCGCTAGCGGAGCGGGAGAGACGCGCTGGCTCGCGCTTGATCAACGCGCGACGCGCTCCAAGACGACGCGCCGCGCGCGCGGCTTCGTGGGGCCGATGCGAAACGCTCGTTCGATGTGTTGCGCTTGGCTCTCGGCCAACGATCGGCTGCGGGCGTGAATCAGCGCGAGCGGCTGTCCGCGCGTGATTCGCTCGCCGCGCTGCACGCACAGTTCGATGCCCGCGCTCGGGTCGACCGCCTGATCGGCACGCGTGCGCCCCGCACCCAGCGCAATACCCGACATGCCGAGCGCGTAGGCGTCGCACTCGCTCACGTAGCCCGAGCTTCGCGCCAGGACCGGCAGCTTCGCTTTGGCATTGGCCAAGCGCTCGGGGTGTTCGACGACTCGCACGTCTCCGCCGTGGGCTTTGACCATACGCATGAAGCGGTCGAGCGCGGAGCCATCCGCCAAGGCGCGTTCGAGTCGCGCCCGCGCGCTCGGCAGGCTGCGCTCCGCTTTGCCGAGCAGCAGCATCTCTGCGCCGAGAGTCAGGGTTAGCTCACGCGTGTCAGTCGGCCCAGAATTGCCGAGAATCTCGATCGCTTCGCGTGTCTCGAGGCCATTGCCGATGGTGCGTCCGATTGGTTCTTCCATGGCCGTGAGCAAGGCCACGACGCGTTTGCCAGCTGCGCTGCCCACCCGCACGAGGGCCTGGGCCAGCGCGCGCGCCGATTTCAGGTCCTTCATGAACGCGCCTCGTCCGACTTTCACGTCCAGGACCAAGCCGTCGATCCCCTCCGCCAGCTTCTTGGACAAGATGCTGGCCACGATCAGGGGGATGCATTCGACGGTGGCGGTGACGTCACGCAGTGCATAGATCCGGCGATCTGCGGGCGCGAGCTCCGCGCTCTGCCCGATCATCGAGGCGCCGACGTCACGCACCACGCGCTCGAAACGCCGCGCCGTGAGCTGCACTCGGTAGCCTGGGATGGCTTCCAGCTTGTCGAGCGTGCCGCCGGTGTGCCCCAACCCTCGGCCGGAGATCATCGGCACTGCGACGCCGCATGCCGCCACCAAGGGGGCCAGACAAATGCTGATTTTATCCCCGACGCCGCCCGTCGAGTGCTTGTCGACCTTCGACGACGTGACCGACGACAATCGCAAGACTTTGCCGGAGTGCAACATGGCGTGCGTCAAGGCCACGGTCTCGGCGTCGGTCATTCCGCGCAAGAAGACGGCCATCAGCCAGGCGCTCATCTGATAGTCGGCGACGGCACCTGCGCCGAACCGCTCGATGAATTGGCCAATCTCCTCGGCTGAATGGCGGTGGCCGTCGCGCTTGCTCCGGATCATTTCGACCGGATTGAATGGGCCTTTCATGGATTGCGAGAAGCGTACTACTTTACGGGCAACTCGTGGAACGCGCGCTCGGCAGGCCCAAGGGCAAGTTCACTCAGCACAGACGGCTGGATCGTCTGCGCGAGATCCTGGAAAAGCACCCGCGCGGCATTTCGCTGTATGATTTGGCGGACGCCCTGTCGGTGACGGTGCGCTCGATGCGCCGATACCTGAAGGAGATCGAGCGCGAGTACGACCTGGAAAGCGTGCCTGCTCGCGGTGGCGGTCCACTTTTGTGGAAGGTGCGCTCCGGCGAAATGCCGCGCAAGGTCGAGCTGCGGCGCACCCAAGCCTACGCCTTGCTCGCGGCGCGTCGCTTGTTCGAACCGATGCGCGGCTCCGCCTTGTTCGAGGAGATCGACTTGGCGGTGGGCAAGCTGCTGGCTTTCGCGCAGCGTCCAGGGCGGGGGCCGAACGCGGGTCTCGCCGACGCACGGCTCGAGGATCGCTTCTTGTACTTGCCGCACGCGCCCAAGAACTACGCGGAGAAAACCGAGGAGCTGGACGACCTGTTCCAGGCTGTGTCCGACCTTCGTCCGTTGCGGTTGTCTTACAAGAGCGCGTTCAAGGCGGACGAAGAGCGGATCACGATCCACCCCTACGCCTTGGTCCTCCATCGCGATTCCGTGTATTGCGTGGGCTACCACGTGGACAAGGCCGAGGTGCGCACGTTCGTGCTCGATCGCATGCGCGACACCGAATGCGCGACCACCGAGCGCTTCGATTTGCCGGCTGATTTCCAGATCGATCAATACTTCCAAGGCGAGTTCGGGATCTGGAAAGATCCGAAGCCGCACCGAGTCGTGATCGACTTCGATGCGCGCGCCGCAGAGTACGTGCGCATGCGAAAAGTCCACGCCTCGCAGAAGCTCGCGGCGATCGGCGGGGGCGGCGTGCGCCTGACGATGACGGTCGGCAACCTGAACCAGGTCGTGTCTTGGGTGCTCGAGTGGGGCGCGCGGGCCAAGGTCGTGGAACCGGAGGACCTCGCCGATCGCGTGCGCGAAGAGCTGGAAGGTGCCCTCGCGCTGTACGCGGGCAGCCCGAAGCGTGCGCGCAAGCCCCCGAAAAAATGACTCATCCCCAGCACGCCGGGCCACGATTGTTTCCGCTCGGGCTAGCTTTCGCCACTATTGGCGGCGAAAGTGCCACGGTCTCTCGCACTAGACCGGGCTCGCTGGCGGAAAGCGACAGGAAACGGAATTCTTCCTGATTTGAGCGCTAGTTTCGCGCCGATTCCGTAGTATAGGCACTCGGTGCGATGCATTTCGGGAACGATCTCCGTTTCCGCGGATGAGCGCTACGTTTAGGTGGATCTAATGGCTGATGGAAAAATTAAGAAGTTGACTGACAAGGGTTTCGGTTTCATCGAGACCGCAGGCGGGGAAGATTTGTTCTTCCACATGTCAGCCGTTGAAGGCGTCCGTTTCGAAGACCTCCAGCAAGGTCAGGCCGTTTCGTTCACGAAGGGCCAGGGCCCCAAGGGTCCGCGCGCCGAGAACGTCAAACCTGGTTGATCGGCTGTGACGGCGTAAGCCGTCCGTGAAACGGGGACTTTTGCTCTGCAGAGGTTCCCGTTTTCATTTTGTGCTCGCGTTGCCGCTGCAGTCGCGCAACCGCGCACCTGCTCCGTGCGGTCCGAGCGCGAGCCCGAGATCGGGGGGGCGACCCCGAGACGCACGCCGCGCCCCGCGGCCAACTGAGGTGCCCGCAGCGCGCTTAGCGCGCAGCGCGCGCGAAAAATGCACCCGGTGTCAGCCCGTGGGCTCGACGAAACGCGCGCACGAAATGACTCTGATCGGCGAAGCCAACCGCGGCGGCAACGTGGGAGGCGGGTTCGCCACGGCGCAGCAATGCCCGAGCGTGCGCCAGGCGCACGTGGGTTTGGTATCGATGAGGGGGTAGACCCGTACTGCGACCGAACACGCGCAATAGATGAAACTGACTGAGCCCGCTGGCGTCGGCTAGCTCTTGCAGGGAGATCTGCTCCGCATAGCGCTCGTGCAAGATGTCGCGAGCGCGCTTGACCGCAGCAACCTCGTAGCCCGCTACCTGCCGAGCGATACTGCCGTCGATGCCATCAACGAAAACTCGTTCGAGCACGCGAGAAAACAGCTCTTGGCGCTCGAGCCCGGATGCCGTCTGCTCCAAGGCCTCGTGCAACCGCGCTAGGGCAGTGAATAGCGCGGGCGAGCGCGTGATCACGGTGCGCACGCGGACCGCGCTATTGGGCGCCCCGAGTACCCGGCGCGCATCATCCATCACGCGCTGATCGATGTGCAGCTTGCCCACGGACTCCGCCACCGGGATCTGCAAGTGGCGAAAGATTCCGTCCGGTTCGAGTAAGCCAACCGCGCCGTCCATTGCCTGATGCGCTTTGCCACGAAAGCTGATCGAGGAGCTCGAGCGAAATAGCGTCGCGATCGAAAAGACGTCGTTGTAGTGGCTGTAGATTTGGCTCGCTCCTTCGAACTTCAAGGCCTGCACGCCGGGCAGGTCATGTGTCGGCCAAGCGCGGAGCGTCCCCATGGGCTACAGGGTATCGTGAAATCCGTACCCACTACCACCGCGCAGGCCCTCGGCAACGGCGAATAAAAAGCGGTATCCGCGATACGCGCTAGTGCGCGGCTTGCGTACGGTACTGACGATAGTGGCCGAGCACTTTGACCACGTAGTCTTGCGTCTCTTGATACGGCGGGATGCCACCGTAGCGGATGACGGCGCCCTCACCGGCGTTGTAGGCCGCGATCGTCAACTGGATGTCACCGTTGAACAAGTTGGCCAAGACCCGCAGGTAGCGAACGCCACCGAAGATGTTCTGCCGCGGATCGAATGAGTCAGTCACCATCATGCGCTCGGCCGTTTGCGGAACGAGCTGCATGAGGCCCCGCGCGTTTGCCGGCGAGACCGCACGCGGGTCGAAGTCACTCTCGACGCGGATCACCGCGCGCACGAGCTCCTCGGGAATTTGATAAAGCGTCGCCGCTTGGCGGATGTACTCGTCGTAGCGACTGAAGCGCTCGGGCGAGTCGTCGCTCGGCATGAAGACCGCAGCCTTGCGCTCCTTGGCGTAAAGCTTGGCGCCTTGCGCAGGCCGGCTGGTGAAGCTGATCGTCCCGTCCGCATCGACCTGCTTGTAGATGTCGGCGTAGCCCGTGCCAGCGATGGTCGAAACCGCGAGGGCGCCCAGACCCGCCAAAAGCATCCGGGTCCGTCGGGGAGGCGGGGGCGACAGGTCTGCGGATTTCTTCATGCGGGAGACTCAATCGTAGCGGGCAGAGCCCAGATCAGTCCAACAAACGCGCCTCGGTCGCGAGACATTCCCAATTCCCGCTCGTTTACGCGCCCTTACGAGCTGCCGCAGCCACTGTGGGTTCCAGTGTGCACCCAGCTGCACCAAGCACAAACCTAGGTGCGCGCGCAGCGCCGCACGCTTCGCGCCGCAGCGCGCGCCAAGCACATCAGCCGCATGCCCGGAAATTCGTCGAGGTCCGCCGACTTTGGCAGGATCAGATCACGAGCTGCGAATGAGGCTAGGCCCACGAGAGCTGACCGGCCAGGCGCGTGCTCTCCACGGGCTTCAGCGCGGGCGGCGCAGCGCCCCCGTCCGAGCGTGCGCAAACGAGAGTCTCCCACCGCGCGCCGCAGGCGCCGCGCGTCCTCATAAAAGGACGCGTCCCGACGCGCCTACCTACCCGTCAGTCATCACCGGTCAGATACGTGTAGCTGCGCAACGACTCTTCGTAGTGCTGCATCAGCGTGCGCATCTGCACGTTGGTGAGGCGGCCCGCGCTGGTCGCGCGCTCGGCTTGGCGGCGTACGGCTTCGATCATGTTTTCGGGCACGTACTCTACGTAGCGGAGTACGTCCGTCACGCTGTCGCCCTTGATCACGTGGCGGATCTGGTAACCCTCGTCGCTCAGCGCGACGTGCACGGCGTGCGTGTCGCCGAAGAGATTGTGCAGATCGCCGAGGATCTCTTGGTATGCGCCGTTCAGGAACATGCCCAGGTAATACGGCTCGTTTTCATCGAAGCGGTGCAGGTCGAGTGAACCCTTCACGTCCTCCACATCGATGAAGTGATCGATGATGCCGTCGCTGTCACAGGTCAGGTCCGCCAGCTTCGCCGGTACGGTCGGCTCCTGCTCGAGGCGGTGGATGGGCATGATCGGAAAAAGATGATCGATGGCCCAGATGTCCGGCGCCGACTGAAACAACGAGAAGTTGCAGTAGTAGATGGCGGACATATTCTGCTCGAGGTGCTTGAGCTCCTCGGGCACGAAGCGCAGGCGGCGCAGCGTGTGGTGGATCTTCTCGCAGCAGTTCCAATACAGGCGTTCCACTTGCGCGCGCTCACGCAGGCTGAGGTAGCCGTATTTGAATAGGCTCTGTCCCTCTTCTTTTGCCTGACTTGCGTCGTGGTAACTCTCCTGCACGTTCTTGGGCTGAATGCCGCAGTACGTGTCGAAGAGCTCCTTCAACAAGCGATGTGACTCCGCCTTGGGCTCCACCGGTTCCCCGAAGCGAACTTCATTGGCGCCTACGACCTCGAACACGAGAATGGAGTGATGGGCGGCGACCGCGCGCCCGCTCTCGCTGACGATCGTCGGTACCGGTACCTCGGCTTTGACGCACGCGGCTTGCACGTGAGACACGACGTCGGCCGCATACTCCTCGAGCTGGTAGTTCTTGGAAGCGTGAAAATCCGTCTTCGAGCCGTCGTAGTCGACGGCGAGGCCGCCGCCCACGTCGATATAGCCCATCTTGCAGCCGAGCTTGGCCAGCTCGACGTAGATGTTCGACGCTTCCTGCATCGCATTCTTGATCGGGATGATGCTGGAGATTTGGCTGCCGATGTGAAAATGCAGCAGTTGCAAGCAATCGAGCAGATTGCGCTCGGTCAAGCGATCGACGACTTCGATCATTTCCGAGGTGGTGAGGCCGAACTTCGCGCGGTCACCAGCTGAATCCGCCCAACGCCCCACGCCTTTGGTCGTCAACTTGGCGCGCACGCCGAGCTGCGGCCGGATGGACAGCTTCTCGGATGCCTTGAGCACGATATCGAGCTCTTCCAGACGCTCGAGTACGACGATCACGGTCTTGTCGAACTTCTGCGCGAGCAGTGCGGTCTCGATGTAGCTCGAGTCCTTGTAGCCGTTGCAGATGATCAGACCGCCGACGTCTTGCATCGCGGCCAGCGTGATCAAAAGCTCGGGCTTGGAGCCTGCTTCGAGCCCGAAGTTCCACTGACGCCCGCTCGATACGACCTCTTCGACGAGGTGGCGCTGCTGGTTCACCTTGACCGGGAACACGCCGCGATAGACGCCCGCGTACTCGTATTCGGCGATCGCTTTTTGGAACGCTTCGTTGATCAAACGGATGCGGTGCCCAACGATATCCGGGAAGCGGATCAAGAGCGGCAGCTCGAGGCCGCGCGCTTTCAGATCCTGCGTCAGCTCGAACAGGTTGATGGTCTTGCCCTGATCAGGGCTCGGCGTCACTTCGACGTGACCGCGCGGGTTGACGTGGAAGTACGGAGCGCCCCAACCTTGGATTTGATAACGCTGCGTGCTGCGTTCTGTCGTCCATTCACCGGGGCCATTGTCGATGTCGACGCTCAGGCGTCGGGTGGATTCCGCATCGGGAGGCGTGGGCGAAAAGCTGACGTGTTGTGCCATTGGTGTTTTGGTGCGGCGGAATATAACCGGTTACGCTGGCTCGGGGGACCGAATATTCGGTGTCTTCCTTGTGGCGTTCTGGGGCGCGGAAGCGCGCTCCCGCGCCCCGGGGACCAGAACCGCAGCGCCCGTCTAGCCTAAACTAGCGCTCTTCTGCTCCTGTTCGCGGCCAATCTCCCGCCCATTCCCCAAACCCGGGCTTTGGGTTGATGGTCACCGATTGAGACGCGCCCCGGCGCAGCCTTCGGCGTCGCAGACGGGGGAGAGGCAGGCGCCGTGATCGGCCGGCAACCACGCGCGCTCCGAGGTGCGTTGCGGGATCGCGATCGCCCAGCTTTCAATCGCTAGAGAGCTCAGTTCCAGAACACCTTGGGTAAGGCGTTACGGTGCCAGAGCGCGAGAAAATCCATGGAAAATGCCACTGTGACGTGGACCAAGAAGCCGGAGTAGATGCTGCGCGTGCGCATCGCGAGCGAACCGAGGACCACGCCTGCGACGATCGCTCCGTGTGCTTCCAGGTACGGCTTCCCGTAGTGGATCATGCAGTACGGCGCCGCCATGACGAAGATGGCGCCCGCCCCGAACGATTTCCGCAGCGCCCCCACGATCCACCCGCGAAAGAACAGCTCGAGGCAGAAGAACTGCAGCCAGTAGATCGCCTCCCAAATCGCGAAATCGAACCAGCTGCGCGAGGCGAGCTTGTAAAACGGGTAGTAGTTGCCGAAATCAGGCTGCCGCGCGACCAGCAGCATGGCCGGGATGACCACGGCCAGACACAACCCGTAGATCCAGATGTGCTTGAAGAAGCCGCGACCTCTTAGGCCCATGTCCAGCAAGCTGTCCTTGGGGAAAAGCAGCTTCCAAAGAGGGAATGGGATCAACACGTAGCCGGTGACGCGTGCCAGCACCCACCAGCAGTAGCTATAAAACTCGTCGTATTTCGCCATCTGCAAGCGCGGATGGTGAACTTCGAGCTCGCTCAGCCAAGGGCGGAACCAAACGTCGTAGAAGCTGCGCCCCCCGTAGTACTCCTGGAGGGTCAGCACCATGGCAACGATCACGAGGCACGCCGCGGGCCGGCGATAGTCGAGGCCTCCCGTGCCGCGCTCCTTTTCCGCCTCCGCATCCAGTTCTCGCCAGGTGTGCCGGAAGAACCACCAGATCCCCGGCGCGATCGCGGCGATGATCGGGATCGGCAACAAGGCCTTGACCGGCGGGTAACCGAGGAACGAATCGAACCACGACAGCGTCGCGAGGTGTGTCGTCGGAAGATGAACGGGACCCACGAAATGGCGCACGGGCAAGCCCAGCATCGGCTTTAGCCGCCCTGCGCGATTTCGGCCGCTCGAGCCAGGCGGCTCAAGCTCTGCTCACGCCCGAGCACGGTCATGACATCGAACAGCGGCGGGCTCGCGCTGCGTCCGGTGAGCGCGACGCGCGCCGGCTGCGCTACGTCTTTCATGCTCACGCCCGAGCTCTCTACCCACTGCTTGAGCGCGTTCTCCAGAGGTTCGGCCTGCCAAATCGTTGCCGCCGCGAACAGCTCGCGCAACGCGGTGAGGTGCGGTGCGGCGCTCGGCGTCAGGAACTTCTGGCGCGCTTTCTCGTCGAACTCCGGCGGGTCGCGGAAATAGAAATCCAAATCGAACGCCGCATCGACCAACGTGCGCGCTCGTTGGCGCACGCCGGGGATGGCCGCGCGCAGGAGCGCCTCGTCCGGGTTGTCGATCCCGCGCTGCGCGAGGAACGGCTTGACCCACGCCACGTACTCGTCGAGCGAGGTGAGCTGCTCTTGCTTGAGCTGCTCGAAGGCCACGTCGGCGAACTTCTTCTCGTCGAACTTGCCGTCGCCCTTGTTCACGTGGTCCCAGGAAAATAGCTCGATCAGCTCTTGTCGGCTGAAGATCTCCTTGTCACCCGAAGACCATCCGAAGCGTACCAAGTAGTTGAGTACACCCATCGGCGAGAAACCTTTGTCGCGGTACTCCTTCACGCTGACCGAACCGTTGCGCTTGCTCAACTTCTCGCCCTTGGCCGAAAGCATCATCGGTAAATGTGCAAATTCCGGCGGCTCCCAACCGAAGGCGCGATACAGCAAGATCTGTTGCGGCGTGTTGCCGATGTGGTCGCGCCCGCGGGCAACGAGCGTGATTTCCATCAAGTGGTCGTCGATGGTCGCCGCCAAGTTGTACAGCGGGTAGCCGTCGGTGCGCATCAGCACGAAGTCTTGCTGCGCGGAGTTCGGCGTGCTGATGAAGCCGAACACTTTGTCGGTGAAATCCGTGCTTCCGCTGCTCGGTGAACGAAAACGGACCACGAACGGCAAGTCGGGCTGATCTTTGCGATCACGACAGGTGCCCGGATACACGAAGTTCGCTTTCGGGTTCCGGGCTTTGAGCGCTTCGCGCTGCGCGTCGAGCTCCTCTTTGGTGCAGTAGCAACGATAGGCTTTGCCTTCGCTGATCAGCTGCTCGGTGTGGGCGCGATACAGGGCCTTGCGCTCGCTTTGAAAGTAGGGCGAGAACGGCCCCTCGACTTCTGGGCCCTCGTCCCACTGCAAACCCAGCCACTTCAGGTCGTCGAGCACCGCTCGCACACTATCGATGCTGGAGCGTTCCTGATCGGTGTCCTCCACCCGAAGCACGAACGTACCGCCGTGGCTCTTGCACCAAAGCCAGGTAAACAAGGTGGAGCGGACGTTCCCGATGTGCAGGTAGCCGCTCGGGGAAGGCGCAAAGCGCATCCTCAAAGTCATGGAGCCCGCGGTTAGCATGCGCGGCCTTCTGCGTCATCGCGGCCCATTCTGCCGGCTTTTGGGCCGGCAAACAGATCCAGTTGCAACAACCCCCCCCACTTGCTAGAAACCGCGCCCTTCGTATGGCCCGCCTCGGGCCGGAGCCAGGATCATGAAAAAGACGCCCGTCAGCCAAGTCAAAGAGCGCTTCGAGTCGAAGGACAAGCTCGTCGCAGCCGTGCAGAAACTCGCCACCGCGGACCTGTGGTCGGATCGAGTGAACTCGGTGAAAGGCCTCGGCCGCGTCTCGAACGCCAAGCTCGTTCGCTTGCACGACACCCTGACCGACGCCAAGAAGCGCTTCGGTAGCCGCGACAAGCTGATCAGCTCGATCGTCGAGCTGAACAAGCGCGTCAAGGACAAGGGCTTCGCTGCCAAGCTCGCGGCGTACCCGCTGCCGCAACTGCTCGACCTGCACGCCGCCGCGACCCGCGCCAGCAAGCGCGCCGAAGTAGCTGCGAAGGCCAAGCCGGCCAAGGTCGAGAAGGCTGCCAAGCCGAAGGCCGCCGCTGCTGCCAAGCCGAAGGCTGCTGCGAAGACCGCCAAAGCCTGATTCGCCGTAGGAGCGCTCCCTACGGGCGCGCTCCTACTGTCAGCGATTCAGACCGAGCGAAGAACGAGACCGAGCGCTCCCCTCAGGAGCGCTCAGAGTCCCTTTTCACTGACGAACGCGTTGGTGAAGGCCGCGCTCTTCTCGTAGCTTCGCTCTAGATCGCCGAGCAGCTTCTTCTCCAGCATCCCCCCGACACCGAAGATTTTCGCGGTCGCGGTGGCGCGCGCGAACCGCTTGCACTTGGCATCGCCCATGGGCTCGGTCCACATCTCGACGTTGACGCTGATCTTGTCGCTCATGCGGTTGGGGACCACCTGCACCTGGTAGCGATGGGTCTTCTTGTTGAAGATCCCGCGCTCTTCGTAGCCCGCGCTCTCACCGATCACGGCCTTGAGCGCGCCGGGTAGGTCGCCGATCGGCGGCGAGGCTTCGATCGTTCTCAGCACCTCGTCGCCTCGCTCTTCCGATTTGAGGACGCGCCAAACCGGGAACTTCAGCGTCTGCTGGAAAAGTCGTTGGTTGTAGTCATCGTCGAAAAAGACCTTCGTCCAAAAGGTTTCTTCGCTGCAGTTGAAGACGTGTTCGACGCGGATTTCAGCCATGGCGGCGGAGGCTAGCACTCAGCGCGGCCGGCTTCAAAAAAGCCGAACCGGAGTGCATCCGCCTCCCGTGTCGGAGCTGGTGTAAGCTTTTCCGCCATGGCAATCGGCTCGGCGAGTGACGCGATTGCGCGAGGAGCGCCGCAGGCGCTGCCTCGTCGTCGCCTGAGTTGGCTCGCGCAGGCCCGGGCCGTACTCGCCAAGGATCTCGCCATCGAGCTGTCGACGGGCGAGGTGGTGATCACCAGCGGCTTCTTTGCGCTGCTCGTGGTGATCATGGCATCGCTCGCGTTCTTCGGCGGGCCGGCGAGTGGACGGATCGTCGCGAGTGGCGTGATCTGGCTCTCGCTGGCGTTTGCCGCGGTGCTGGCACTGGGCAAAACCTGGCAACGCGAGCGTGACGAGTCCGCGCTAGATGGACTCTTGGTTGCGCCGCTCTCGCGCAGCGCGATCTTCGCCGGCAAAGCCATGGGCGTCTTGGCGTTCCTGGTGATCGTCGAATGTGTCGTGATGCCGGTGGCCGCGCTGCTCTTCTCACTCGATCTGGATCAGGTGGGCCTCGGGTTGTTTTGCATCGCCCTGTTCGCGACTCCGGGCATCGCTGCTTCGGGCACGTTGTTCGGCTCGATGACGGTGCGTACTCACGCCCGTGACCTGCTCTTGGCGGTCGTGCTCTTTCCGCTGCTTTCGCCGACATTGCTGAGCGCCGTGGCCGCCACGCGCGAGCTCTTGAACGGCGCTCCGATCGGCGAATTGGCCGACTATTTCAAGCTCATGGCCGTGTTCGACGTCGTGTTCATCTCCGGTGGGCTCATGCTGTTCGGCACGCTCGTCGAACGTTGACCGCCAATTGCGGCCGGCGCTGCGCTGCTCAGAGCCGCTTGCCGAGGCCAACCACGTTGAGCGTGCGAAATCCTGCGCGACGAAAGAAAGCTTCGGCAGGTACGCCACTGCGCGTTTCGCAAAACACCTGCACCGCGCCGCGCTCCTTGAGAGTTCGCAGCAGGAACTCCAGCACGAACGAGCCGATACCCTTGCGCTGCTCGGCAGGAGCGACGCACATCTCCTTCAGTTTGAAGTGCGAGCCTGCCACCCACGCTTCGAAGTAGCCGAGCGACAATGCGATCGGCGTGTCGTCCCGGCTTGCCAGCACTCCGAGCCCATTCGGCGCCGCGAGGATCCCCTTCAGCCGTTCCCGCGCCGCCTCCATGCCCCAGCCCTCGTCCCAGGGCGGCGCGTTGAAGGTCTGTTGGTACAGCGAAGCCGCTGCTTCGAGATCATCCAGGCCCATGATGGACAAGTCCACGGTCGACATCGTGACTTTAGTTTAACATGGGCTACTCACGCAGATATTGCGTGTCGGGGTTCTCGCGACGCCAGATTACGTTGTCCATGAAGTAATGATGAACGTTCACGAACACGAACAGTGCGGCAAAATATGGGGTCGCCCCCAGCTCGCCGAGTGTTTCATGGGCGCGTCGGTGGGCCGACAGCCGCGCGCCGTCGAGTAGCTGGGGCGCGCCGTGGAACAGCAGCCAGCCGAGCGCGAGCGCCCCCGCCGCCAAAAGCAGCATGCGTTGGCGAGCAGGCGGGCCGAACAGCCGCGCCTGCTCGGCGGCGCGTGCCTGGTTCTTGCTGAGCAGCCAGACGAAATACAAATACTGGACCGAATGCAGCGCGGGGATCATGTACAGCAAGAGGGGGTCGGCGCTCGAGTACACGGACCACGCCCAAATGGAGACCAACAGGCCCGTCAGTGGAGCGAGCGGCGGCAAGCGGCGTTCGCGCTGCCATTTGCGCAGCAGCACCACGGCCAGCACGAGCGCGCTCAGCGCAAACGAGAGCGCGCAAATTCGCTCGAGCCAGCGCGGATGGGCGAGGGCAGCATAGATCACCCCCTTCTCCTCGGACTCGACGCTGGGGCTCGCCGGGCTCGCCCAAGCGTAGGCCCAGCCTGCGAAGCAATGTGCCAAGAGGGCATACCTCTCGACCTTGCTGTAACGCACGCCACGCCGCGCCGACAGTACGCTCAGAACTCCAAATCCTTGTTTGACGTAGTGCCAGCCGACCAGCAAGAACATCATTTGAATCGCCAGGCCGAGGCTTCGCGCAGAGCCGCTGGCCAGCGCCGACAGCAGCCACGCCGCGAGTGAAATCGGGATGATGACGCCCGCGAGCAGGTAGCGCATGCGCTGCCCGCCCGCGAAAGCGGGACCGAACGCACGACGCCGGGCGTCCTTGTAGAACAGCAGATACGTGACGGAAAAATGCGGATCGTTGATCAGATGAGCGCCGTGGAACATCAGAAAACCCACTGCAAGCTCGGCGGCATCGAGCCCGATCGCGACGCGCAGTAACCAGAGCAGCGGGTACAGAAACAAGGTGGCGCCGCCGACGACCAGGAACTCCACGCTGCGCGGTACACGCCCGCTGCCTGCGGCGAGTGGCGGCGGGGCGGCGTCCGCCAGCGAGCGCGAATCCTCGAGCGTTGGGATTGTCGACGCGTCGGCCACGGAACTATTATAGGCTTGCCCTCGCGGATGCGGAAATCGGTCGCAATTTACGGCGGAAGCTTCGACCCCCCGCACGTCTCACACGTGCTGGCCGCGGTGTATGCCCTGAAAATCGGCGGCTTCGAGCGCGTCTTGGTCGTGCCGGTCTTCGAGCACGCATTTCACAAACAGCTGACTGGGTTCGAGCATCGCACGCGCATGTGCGAGTTGGCATTCGCCGGCATCGAAGGCGTCGAGGTCACTAGCGTGGAGCGTGAGTTGGCCACGCCGAGCTTGACCTTGCGCACTTTGGAGCACCTCGCCGCTCGACATCCGGAGTGGAGCATGCGCCTCTTGGTGGGCTCGGATGTTCTCGGTGAAACGAGCAAATGGCACGCGTTCGAGCGCATCAGTCAGATTGCGCCCCCGTATGTCGTCGCGCGTCCTGGTTACGCGCACCCGGACTCCCGCGCCGCGTTCCTGCCCGACGTCTCGTCCACGCGGGTGCGCGAAGCTCTGGCTACACCGAGCGAAGGGCAGCACGAAGGGTTGCTCGCGGTCAGCGTGCCGCGCGCCGTACTGGCGTACATCGCGGAGCACGGTTTGTATCGAGCCCGCGACCAAGCAAAGGGCTAGACCACGCGGTTGCCGCCAGAATGTGCGGATTATCGAAGGATTTGCGAACCTTCGGCGGGGGGCGTAGCATCTCCGTCGATGCCGAACGCAAGCTCGGAGGTCGATTGCGAGTTTTTGGCGCGTGCTCCGATCTTTGGGGGGCTTCCCGAGCGCGTCATCGAGTTGATCGCGGCTTCGATGCGGCGGGTCCACGCCGTGCCCGGTGAACTGCTGCTGCGGGAGGGCGATCCGGCGCGAAGCATGTTCGTCGTTCGCGAGGGCGAGATCGAGATTTTCAAGCGCGGAAGGGACGGCGGGGAGCAGCGGCTCGCGATACTGAGGCAAGGTGACTGCCTGGGAGAGATGTCACTCATCGACATTCAGCCCCGTTCCGCAACCGCGCGCGCCCATGGCGCAGCCGTGTTGTACGTCCTCGAGCTGGCTGAGATCGCCAAACTCTATGGCAGAGATGTGGAAGCCTACGCGCTCCTCGTCCTCAATATTTCCCGTGAGATCAGCAGGCGCCTGCGCTGCGCGGATGAGTTGATCGTGAGCATGGGGGTCACCGCCGATGCCCTATGGAGCGATGCCGCCGATGTGGCGGCGCGCTCGACGAAATTGGTCGCGCCGGAGCCCTCCTAGCCGGGCTCGCTAGACCGGCGAAACTCCGAGATCTCGCAGGCATTCGCCCGCCGCGAGGTAGCCCGCACAACCTATCACCGAACCGGCGGGGTGCGTGCCCGCGCTCGCCGAATAGAGTCCGGCGATTGGCGTGCGGTGCGGCAAGCGATCCGCGAAGCCGAAGCTGTTGTCGATGTGATGAATGTGTCCGTGGCTGATGCCGAAATACTGCTCGATCTTTTGCGGATGCAAGATCTGCCAATCCGTGACCAACGAGCTCGTACCGGGCGCGAACAGATCGGCGATCTCGAGCAGCCGGCGCGCGTAGCGTTCGGCCTCCACGTCCCACGAGCTCTCCGAGAGCTCATACGGCACCCATTGCACGAAGAATGCGGAGCTGATGCGACCGCGCGAATCACGCAGCGAGCTGTCGACGGTGGAATGCATGTACCACTCGATGCTCGGAAAATCGGCGAGTCTGCCCTCTCGAACCGCGCGCCAGCCGCGCTCGAGCTCCGAGAGCACCGAGGCTTCCTCCGGTAGCAAGTGAATGGTCGGGCCAAAAGCGGAGCCGTGCTGCGGCAAGCAGCGGAAGCGGGGAGCCCGTTCTAGCGCCAAATTCAGCTTGAAAGTCGAGCCGGGGCGCTTCATCGCCGAGAGCCGTGTGTTGTATGCGGGCGGCAAGCGCGCTTCTCCGACCAACGCTTGCATGCGAAATGGATCGGCGTTCACGAGCACCGCGCGCGCGCGAATCTCCCTGCCATCATCGAGCACGACGCCGCGCGCCGTGTCGCCCTCGACGATCACCGAAGCGACCGGTTCGCCGACGACGATCTTGCCGCCATGGCGAACGAGGGCGTCCGCCAAGACGCGGGCCACCGTACCCATGCCTCCTTCGACGATCATCCAAGTGCCGTCGCTACCTGGCAGACGACACATGTTGTGGATCAGAAAATTCATGCCCGTCCCGGGCGTGTCATAGCTGCCGTATAGCCCCGAGAAGCCGTCGGTCACGGCGTACATCGCCTTGACCAGATCGCTCTGGAAGCCGAAGCGGTCGAGGTACTCGCCCACCGAACCTCGACAGAGCCGCACGAACGCGGTTCTCAGGGCCGGCCGCACGTAACGCTCTGCGGTCTCTTCGATGCTGTAGGGTTGGCTCAGCCAGGTGGGCGCGATGTCCTCGCGCAGGGCCGCGAGTTCCGCTTGCAAGCGCAAGTGTGCTTCGAAATCCGCGCGCGAGAAAAACTGCACGAATTGCCGCTCGAGCTCGGCCTCGTCCGAACCGAAGAGCAGGTAGCCCTGCTGCTGACGCGGCAAGAAGTAGTGAGGATCTCGGCGGATGAGCGGGATCTCGAGTTCGAGCTCCTGCAGTAGCTCGGGTGGCATCAGGCCCAGCAGATAGGCGCCCGTGGAATGGGGCAGCTCGGGTGCCGCCGCGAACGGATACTCGGTGCGCGTCGCGCCGCCGATCACGCTCGCTCGCTCGACGACCAGCACGCTGAGTCCCGCGCGCGCGGCGCGTAGCGCCGCTACCAAGCCGTTGTGACCCGCGCCGACCACGAGCACGTCGTATTGGCGATCGACACCGCTACTAGCTGAGATGATCGCTGGATGCGAGTTGCGGTTCGGGGACATCCTGTCAGGGGTTAGCCCCCCTCGCGGCGCGGATCAACCCATCACGCCACCTACGTTCGCCGCGCGAGTCCCGGCGCCGCGCCGCTCTGGGAGAGCGCGCGCGGCACGCCTCCGAGCGGGATCGGGATGAAAAGGACCCAAAACCCTTTGGGCGCATACCACGGCAAATTGTGGATCTGCGTTCGCCTCAGTGACCGGTGAGCGGCAGAGCGAAGCGGAAGGTGGTGCCGCGCCCCACCTCACTTTCGGCCCAGATCCGACCACCGTGCGCTTCCACGATGCCCTTGCTGATGAACAAACCGAGGCCTTGCCCTTGAGCTGCGGTGGCGGGCGCCTGCCAATGACGGTCGAAGACGCGTGACAAGTTGCCTTGCGGGATCCCGACCCCGCTATCACGCACCCAGAAAACCACCTCGAGCGGGTCGGCCTGCGCACCAACCTCGATCGTGCCGCCGGTCGAGCTGAACTTGACGGCGTTGTTGAGCAGGTTGAACAGAACCTGCGCGATGCGCTTCGGATCGCAACGGATGGTGAGCTCCGGACTGGGCTCGTGCACGAGCGAAATGTCTTTGGCGGCCGCGTCGGCCGTGATTTCGGCCAGGCACTCTTCGATCAATGCCTGGGCAGTGCTCTCGGTCGCGATGACACTGAGTCGTCGTGAGCGGATGCTGGACAGATCGACCAAATCGTCGATCAACCGCGCCAGACGTTGCGCCGAACGTCGAATCACCGCAACCGTCTTCGGAATGTTGGCGGAGTCAGCCTCTAGCGTATCCACACCCATCAGCAAGCTGCCGAGCGGGCCGCGTATGTCGTGCGAGACGATGGCCATCACCTCTTCCAAGTGGCGCACGGCTTCTTCGGCGTGCTCCTTGGCGGTGCGCTCGCGTTCCTCGGCGGCCTTCACGCCGTGTACGTCGATGGTGACTCCCCGGAATATGCAGTGCCCAGCCTCATCCGCGCGATGCACGCCGGTGTGCACCCAGGCCACGTGTCCATGCCCGGTTTGGCAGCGATGCTCGAGCCGCAAATCATTGGCCCCACCGTCCCGCAGCTTGGCGATCAACGCGAGGAAACCCGGCAAATCCTCGGGCACGATGCAACGCTCGAAGCGGTGCGGATCGCTTGCCCACTCGTCACTGTCGTAGCCCAGCACGACGCGCGAATGGTCGCTCACGAAAGTGTAGCGCTGATCCGTGTCATCGAACTCCCACACCACCGCGTGATCGAGCGCATTCACGAGTCGAAGGAAGCGAGTCGAGTCTTTGCTGGGGTCCACGATCCAAGACATGGTAGGCAAGTCCTAACACGTTCGACGCGCGGCACGACGTGCAGCGACTGGCGTCCCGTCCGAAACGGTAGCTCGCCATCGCATGGTTGCGTCCAGATCGAAACGATCACCGCATGCGCTCACTCGACTGTGGCTAAGATGCTCAATTCGCCCGTTTCAAACTCCAACGCCGATCGGCACGAGCCTCCGATCCCGTCATGCGCGAACCTTTGCGCTGACGCTCCAACGTTCTCGAAAGTATCGTGAACGAGTGACCTTCTGTCCCGAGCGAAATCGTCGTTCGACTTTGGATTCGACTTCAATGCGGCAGCGAGCCCGCGGATGCGCGGCGGTTCCCCTCACGAGCAAGAGCAGGGGGGCGATCGCTATCCCGCAACGCAGCTCGGATGCTGGCGCAAGCTTCGAGAAGTGAGGATTTCTCCTTGAGCCGGTCCTCGGCGGCCGCGTGCCCCAATCAATCCCGATCGGGCGGCGTGGAGTTCGTCCGTGGCGCGAAACCTGAGAGCATTTGGCCAAAGTACGGTGCAAGGTCTAACTCGACATCCAGCCGCTTCAGCAGCTGGAAGAGGCCGCCCAACTTGCGGTGCAAGAAGAGTAAGCGCCGCGGCGGGGGGGAAAACCGGAGTGACGTCACGAATCGACGCACCAAGTCGCTCGATCGGGCCGCATAGTCTGCATTCCGGAAATTGAACGGTTGAGCACTGACCTCGAACGGCTCTGCCGCGTTGAGCAGCATATCGACGAACAGCTCCTTCGTGGCTGGAGATTCGCGCTCATCCATCAGCTCGAAGGCGATGCCGTGCTCGGCGATCTGTGAGCGATTGCCTCTCGCCACGGCTCGCAATAACTCGACGTACTGCGTGCGAAAGTCATCGTCGTATTCGACGCTTGCGCCGAAATCGAGCAACACCAGCTGTCGCTCGGCAGGACGAACTAGAAAATTGCCGAAATTGGGATCCGTCTGCACGATTCCCCAAGTGAAGAACTCCAAGCAGTAGAGGTCGAGCGCGCTTCGGGCCAAGGCCAGGCGTTCTTCACGGCTGGGGCTGCTGCGGATCCAGTCGCTGAGGCTGATGCCGCTTGCCCAACTCATGGTCAGCACGCGCGGCGTGCAAAGCTCAGGGACCGAGCGTGGCACATCGAAGCGACGATCGTCGTGCAAGAGCTCGCCGAAGCGCTCGAGGTAGTAGCGCTCGCGCTCGTAGTCGGCTTCCAGTTTGAGCATCGTGCGCAGCTCTTCGAATGTGCCACTCGCGTCGATCTTGCGGCGTGAAAGTGCTAGCCAGCTCGTGCCGAGCTTCTCCAACAAATCGACGTCCGCGTCGATGCTCTCGGAGATTCCAGGGTATTGCACTTTGACCGCGACCGGCTCGCCGAAGGCGCGTGCTCGGTAGACTTGCCCGATGCTCGCAGAGAAAACCGCGGTTTCGTCGAGCTCGGAGAGCAACGAGAGTCTTTCCGGGCCGAGCTCACGCTCGAGCACGCCGCGCATGATGGCAAAGTCGATCGGATCGGCTTGGCCTTGCAGCTTCGAGAGGATCTCGATCGCCTCGGGAGGCAGCAAGTCCGAGGCATCAATCGAGAGCATCTGTCCGGCCTTCATGAACGCGCCTTTGAGCCGGCCAAAGCCCTCGGCGATGACCTTCGCCTGTTCGATGCGCGTTTTCAGCTCGGCAATGCCGAGCTTGTCACCGGTAGACAGCCCGGACACGACTCGATGTTTGAGCTCGTGCCCTACTACACCGGCCGCGACGCCGAGCATGCTCTTCGATCTGCGCCAAAGATCAGTTTCGAACTTCGCCACCTTTGGAACATAGGACCAAATTGGGCAATCGAAAGTGCGCGTCGTGATTACCCGCGCGTTCAGGCTGTGTCTAACCGATCGCAGGAGCGCGCTAGCCACCAAGCGAGCGGCGCACGTCGGATGCGGTGCGCACGCCGCCGATGGCAGTGGCGAGCGCGCTCTGGCCCGGGAATACGGAATCGCCAACCAGCCAGATGCCATCCAGCACTTGGCTAGGACCGATGCCCGCGTAGCTCGACATGCCCACACGGCGCGGTAAGCCGCCAACCGTGCCGCTCGGGCGGCCGACGAAGCGCGCGAACGTGCGTGGCGATGCGCTCAACTCGTGCTCGATGCCCCCGGACCACTCGGGAGCGCGCAGCTCCAGCGTGCGCCGCATGCGGCACTGAATGCTGCGCACGTGTTGGCCCGCAGCGTCGCCTGCCGCGCGCAGCTTGGCTAGGGACACGTGGGTCGAGATGGTGAGTGTACGACGACCCGTCGGCGCGCGCTCGGTTTCGAGCTCACTGCTCGCAGAGAGGAAGACGTGGTTGCCTTCCGATAGCCGCTGCTCGGGTTCGGCGATCAATTGCAGGTGATGGGCGTCCGCGCTGGCGCCGTGCGGCGCGCGGGCCACGGCGTACAGCATGGCTGCGCCCCACGAATCATCGAAAGCGGCCGAGCGCGCTCGCAATTCGGCGCGGCCATGCAAGTGGCGCGGCTCCTTCGCGAGCAGCCCTTCGAGCGCGGCGGGAATCAGATTTGCGACGACCGCGCGGGCCCGCACTGGGCCGCGCCGCGTGGCAGCCAGCCAAAACCCGTGCGAATCGCGACGCAGATCGGATACGCGCGCCGGCAAGCGCACCTCTACACCTATCTCGGCGGCTGCACGGAGTAGAACGTTGGCGAGCGTGCCAACCCCACCGCGCACGTGCGCGGTGCCTCGATAGTAGTAGTCCATCGCGGCCAGCGCGAAGAGCGCTTCGGCCTCTGCGGCCGGGCACTGTACGGTGATTTGGCACAGCGCATCGATGTACAGACGCAGTGGTTCGAATTCGGACAGACCATACGAGGCCAGTACCGACGCGAGCGAGCGACCCAGCAGCGGAGCCAGCGTGGCATAGCGAAGCAGCCGAACCGAATGACGGGCGAGATTTTTGACGCCGAACGGCGGCAGTAGCTCCACGTCATCGAACACCGACCAGAGCAACGCGGCGACGGCCTGCTGGCGCGCAAAGAAGGCACGAATTTTCGCGATCGGGGCGCCGGGCATGGCACAGAATTGTGCAACCAGGGCCGCACGGTCGCGCCCCACCACCAAACGAAGTCCCGGTGAGCGCAGCTCGACCAGCGGATCCATCCAATCCACCTGTGTGTGTGGCGCGTAGCGCTCGAGCCACGAGCCGAACAACTGCCCACGTCCGAGGCCGCTGAGCAACGTGGCGCCCGCGTCGAACCGAAAGCCACCGCGTTGGAAGGTGCTCGCGCAACCTCCGGGATAGCGGAGCGACTCGCACAAACAAACGCGCGCGCCCTGCTCGGCAAGCGAAAGCGCGGCACCCAAACCGCCGAAGCCTGCGCCGATGACCAGCACGTCGAACGTGCTGGTGGCAGCGGGTTCGCGCATTCCAGCGACCGGTATAGCTACCGTTCCAAGCTCGTCAACTTAGACAACGCCAGCGCGCACGGCCTCCGTGCGAATCGGCTCCGCCGTCACCGTGGAGCCCATCGACGTGCACGCAGGCGATACGTGGCGCTGATGGGGGGCGCGAGCTAGAGCCTCATGGGCCCGAACTGGCCGCTTGCAGTGCTTCCAGCTCCAGCGCCAAATAAGCCAAAGTTCCGCGCAGCAGGCGACCGTGTTCTTCCGCTTGATCGTAGAACTCTTGTTGCGGGATACGGAGGACGACCGAGGGCGCGCTGGCGACTGCGGCGTAGTTCGGCAGTGCGTTGCAGAAGGCCGCGGAGCCGCCGACCACGTCGCCTGCGTCGTGCGTGAAGTGGAAGCCAGAGCCGTGCGTGAGTTCGATCAGGCCGGCGGCCACGATCAAGAAATCTTCGCCGCTGTTGCCGATCTCGAACAACGATTCTCCAGCCTGCAGCACTTCCGTCTCGGCCAGCGCGGCCAGGCTGGCGATGGCTTGCATGCCCGCGCGGCGGAGGAACGAGGCCTGGCGTAGGGCGAGGATCTTGTCGTAGGTCTCCAACGCCGAGGGCACGATTCCGGGCGGTGGCTCGCTGTGGCGGGGAAGGCGAGGCGCCAAATTTTGCCATAAGCTATGGAGCTGCGTGGCAAAGTTCTTGATGCCCGAGCGCGCCACCTCGGCGTTGTCTTCCATCAGATCGAACCAATCGGCGCTGCGAATCCGCAGCGCCTTGCTGGCTTCGAGCGCGCGGCAGGCGCGCTGGCGCGGGCGGTCCAAAATCGCGTCGACTACGCCGACCACGGAGAAGCCGGAAAACTCGATGGATTGCAGACTGTCGCTCTCGAGCGCCACGCGGCCCTCGGTCAAGAACAGGAAATGATCGGGTAGATCACCCTCTTTGAAGGCAAACTCGCCGGTAGCCAGATCGACGTCGTCGAGCAACTCGATCAGGCGCACGTGCGCGGCGGCTGGCATGCTGGGAAACAACGAGCGCAGCAATAGCTCGCGTTTGACACGTTGTGCGTCGGCGACCGTCACGCGGGACGCTCCAAGAGCTCCAGCAGGCGCAAGCTCTCTGGCTGGCGCGGGCGACCGATGGCCGAGACCGCGTGGGCGGCCAGATCACGCAAGATGGCGTCCTGATCTTTGGCCAGCAGCTCGAGCGTATCGTGCGCGTTGGAAAATACTCCCACGAGCTCGGTCGCGCGTCGCGCGCGTTCCTCGGCGGGCAGGTCGTCGACCACCAAACGCAGCAAGGTGGCGACGTCGTCTGCCGAGCGACCCACGCCGCGAATCAAGGCGTCGAGGAACTCGATAGCTTGGCCACGCTGTCGGCGATCGCCCGTACGAAGCGCCGAGAAAATCGTGCGAATGTCGTCGCCCCGGTGCAAGATCTGCAGCAAGCGTCCCAGGCGGTCGAGAGATTGTTGAATCTTGTCGTCCAGCAACTCGGTCACCAACTTCACGGCCAAGCGTGCTGCCAGTGCAGTGTCCCGCTCGATCGACGTGCGCGCGGAAAATAGCCGCAAATATTCGATCGAATTGCGCTTGAGCTCATCCGTGATGGGCGCCGTCGGGATCACCAGCGCGCTCTCTCGGGCCAATTGTCCGAGGCCGCGCAGCGCCTTGTAGCGAATCAGGCCATCTTGATCGCCGAGCATGATCGAGATCAAGAACCGGACCGCCTCCGGACTTTCGAACGCCGATATGCTGCGCGGAACGTGGATGCGCAAGCGTCGCTCGACGCTCGGGTCAGTGAGCGTCTGCTTGAGCGCCTCGAACGCCGCCGGCCCGAGGCGAACCAAGCCGCGCCGAGCTACCAGTCGATCTTCGGCGAACTTCAGGCGCCCGATCAAAAACGGAATGCTGGATTCGTCGCCCACGAGCGCCAAGGATTGGGTGACGGCAGCGAGCAACGCTGGAAGCCTCGCCAGCTGTAGCAGGATGCGTGTGGCGTCCGGCGGGGGATGAGCGGCCAGCGTTTCGATGAATGCCAGCTTGAGGGTGTGCTGGGCGTCATCGTCGCGAAATAGCTCCCAGCTGAGCGGGTTTTCCGGCAACGCTTTGCCGTTCAATTGCGCCAAATACAGGGCCGCGAACGCGCGCAGGGCCGGGTTCGGGTGATCCAAGACACGTTCCAGCACGGCCGTCACACCCGACAGTGCGAATGCGCGCACCGCTGCTTGCTGCACGCGTGGATTGTCGCGATTGAGTAGCCGCTCGCCGAGCGGCAGCCAATCCCTTCGGTCGGTGCCGCCGAACAGCTCGAGCGCACGGATCAGCACCGCGTCGTCGCTGTGGTGCAAGATCAGCGCGGGAATCAGCTTCTCGCGCTTGCGCTCGGCGAGCACGTTCATGGCCGCGATCACTTCGTTGGCTTCGGGTTTTGCCAGCGCCTCGACCAACATTTCGAGCGACGTCAGATCGAGCTCGCCGAGCGTGAAATCTCGCTCGACGCTTCCGCGGCGCAGCGCATTGCGGAAGAGCGCGATGTACGGGGCGCGCAGGCCGAGGCCGACCACCAACCAGATGCAAGACAAGCCGGCGGCGCAGGTCGCCAGTAGCACCGGCGACGGATTCCGACTCATGGTGGCGCCCAGCAGCACGACGCCAGCCAACGCCTGAGTGCTGCGCGTGACCAACAGGTCGACGAGCCCTCGCCCGCGCGCCTGGTTCTCCACCGGGGCCCACAACAGCTCGGAGGCCACGCGCCCGAGGGAGTTGCGCAAGGCTGAATCAGTCGCTTTCAGGGTCACGACCACCGCAAACGAAGCGCTGGACAGCGCTGACAAGGCGCTGCCCATCGTGAGTAGGGTGGGTGCAGTCAAGGCCAAGCCCAAGACACCGACGCGCTGCACCACGCTGCTGGTCACGGTCAGCTGCAGGAACAGCGAACCAATATTGAGCAGCAGCTGGTAGCGCGCGAAAAATGGCGCCAGTTCGTCGGCGTGCAAGGTGCTGGCGACCTTGGCGCGATACAAGTAGTCGATCAGGAGCGACACGGCCACTGAGAGCGCCGCGATCGCCGCTAGCCGCCACAGGAACGGATCACGCCGCATCTTCGTGAGTTCGGGCGCGAGCGGGGTCGTCGTTCTTTCGGAGCTGGCTGCCGGTTCTTCGGTTTCGATCGCAACCTTGCTGACCAGCAGTGCGGCTCCGAAATAAGCGAGCGGGGCGACCGTCAAGAGCGTTCGCACTTTGGTCACCTCGAGCAGCAAGGTCGCCGCGCCGGCACCCGCGATGGCTCCCAACACACCGCCAGACGCGAGTGGCCCGAACAACCGCCGGCTCTGCGAGGCGGAGAACAGCGTGCCCGCCAACAACCAGAACTGCCCGATCAGGAGCGTCGCGGAGAGCGTGCCGAAAACGTACAGCGCGAACACGGTGTTCGGAGTCGGCGGCCGCGTCCGGAACCACGCGCTCACGAACGCGGTGAGCAAAAGTGACACGACCAGCGCGTTGCGCGGGCCGGCGCGGCGCGTCAGCCTCACATTGAGTGGGGTGATGACGAGCATGCCGAGTGCGACTACGACGTACACCAGCGCCAAAAGCTTCGGTGGCAACCGAGCGAGGAAGAGCGCGTCGCGCGCGGTTTCGAGCAGCGTGTGGCCGGCGATGGTCAGTCCAAGGACGAAGAAAACACGCAGAAACAAACCGACTTCGCCGGCGCGGACATCCAGGAATCTGCTCCGGCCGAAAACGTTCACCTACGTATCCTGACAATTCTGAGAGGGATGCGCGACGCCTCTTGCCGAGCTGTCGGCCGGGGCGTAAACCAAGAGCATGTTGGCCTGCAGCCGTCGTAACCTTGGGATGCGCGCGAGCAATCAGCAGCTCCGCGGCGGGGTGTTCGTGGCAGGCATAGCACTGGTTGCCTTCCTATTGGTAAATCAGCTCGGTGGGGCTCGCCAGCTGGGCTGGTTCGTGGCGCTGCCCTTGGTGGCTGCGAGCTATCTGGTGATTTCGGGCATCTTCGGCATTTGTATCGTGCACGCGCTCAAGGGAGACCGCCGAGCCGACTACGGGCCGGAGGCCGTATTGGATCCGGATAGCCGCGCGCGCATGCGCAACCGCGCGCTGTTGGCCGTGTCCGCCAGCATCGTCATCGGCTGTGGCTTCGCGGCCGCGTTCGTCTCCCACGGCTGAATCCGCATCGCCCCGACTGTAGCGTTTGCGCGTTTTGCGCGTTTTGCGCGTTTTGCGGCGTTGTCATCGCATCTCGCTTCGGCCCGCCGAGCGGGGTAAGGTTCTGGCATGGGCGGAATGGATCTCAGAACGCGCACCTCGCTTTTTTGCGGGGTGCTGGCGTTGGCCATTGCCGTCTCCGTGTTGCTGAAGGGCAAGCCGCGCTTGCCGCAGCTGTTCTTCACCGGCCTCGCTGGTGACATCGGGCTTTGGTACCTCGCGCAGTGGCTGTACCACGTCGGGCGCAGCGACTTGTGGGCCCGCTGGACTGCGGTTTTGGCCGTGCTCCTGCCTCAATTCGCGGTGCATCTGTTCGAGTCGATCGTCCCCGAACCGGGCCACCCTTCCTCACTGAAGCGCGTCGCAGGCATCCTGATGGTGCCGATGTTGGTCTTGGTGTTGACCGAGCATCAGCATGGCCTCGTGCGCGGTGCCGTATTTTTGTACGTGTTCGGCCTGATCGCCGCAGCATTGTGGACGCTTGCCATGCGCGGAGAGCGGAGCGGCTCGCGCGCGGTTCAGCGGCGGGTGCGCTTTCTGGTGTTCATCGGCGCGCTCGCCGCCATCTTCAGCTTGGCGGACTTCTTGTGGTTCATCGGCGCGCCGCTGCCACCGGTGAGCGCGGTGCTCAGCATCGTGTTCCTGTTCGTGCTTTCGGAGTCACTGACTCGAGAGCGGCTGGTCGATCTGTACGACATCCTTTGGCAGCTCTTGGTGTCGACTGCGCTGGCGTTTGCGCTGGCCGGTATTTTTTACGTATTCGTGGTGTTGTTCGGTGGCTTCGAGACCATGTATCTCGGCGCGATCTTGGCGGCGATCGTGATCTTGGTGTTGTTCGAGCCGCTGCGCAGCAAGGCCGAGAACTACACGCACAAGGCATTCTTTCGCGAACGCGTCGATCTGGAGCGCGCGATCGCCCGCGCCCGTGCGGAGCTCGTGCACGTGCTGCAGGTCTCCGAGCTACAAAGCGTGGTCATCTCTGCGCTGGAAGGCTCGCGCCGTGCTACGGGGGCCGCGTTGTACCTGCCCGATCCGCTCGGCTCGGAGTTCGCGCTTGTTTCTTCGTTCGGTCCGCTCGCGCCGAGCCGCATCGATGTCGTGACCGCGCGTCCGCTGATTGAACGGCTCACCGCCAGCTCCTCGATCGTACTCGAGGAGGTTAGCTTCAAATTCGTGGAAACCCGCCGTTCAGGCTGGAGCCCGGAAGCAGAAGCCGACGAGCGCTTGCTCACTGCTGCGGAAGCGCTCGGCCCATTCAAGCAAGCGGTCTGCTTGGGGGTTCACGGCGAGCGCCAAGATCTGCTCGGTATTCTATTGCTGGTCGATGACCGCGTACGTGACGCTTTTTCTCCGGATGAAGTGGCGCTGCTCGAGTCACTTGCCGTACAAGTCGGAGTGGTGATCGAAAACTCTCGGCAGTACCGGCGCATGCAAGAGCGCGATCGCTTGGCCGCGCTAGGCCAGATGGCCGCGGGCTTGGCGCACGAGGTCAAAAATCCGCTGGGTGCGATCAAGGGAGCCGCCCAGCTGCTCGGCGACCCGAGTCACGACACCAAGCTCGGGCAAGCCGACATGGAGTTCGTGAGCATCATTTTGGAGGAGGTCGAGCGGCTCGACCGAGTCGTCGGGTCGGTGCTCGACTATGCCCGCCCATCCAAGGGCGATGCCGGTGCCGTGGACGTCAACGCCGTCGTCAAGCGCACCTTGACGGTGCTTGCCTCAGACCGTACCGAAGAGTGCGAGCTGCGTACCGAGCTTTCGGAGAGCCTGCCGCTCGTGCGCGCAGACGCCGAGCAGTTGCGCCAAGTCCTGATCAACCTGATCCGGAACGCGGTGCAGGCCATGGGGGGCCGGGGGACGGTGCAGGTAACCACTCGACCCCGATCCACCTCGACCGGCCTTGGGCGTGATGCCGTGCTCCCCCAAGCCGATTGGGTGGAGATCGCGGTGCGCGACGAAGGGCCGGGTATCGCGCCTCAGGTGCAGAAAAACCTGTTCGTGCCGTTTTTCACGACCAAAGACCGCGGCACCGGGCTCGGCCTGGCAATCAGCCAGCGGGTCGTAGAGGAGATGGGCGGCCGGATCGAGGTCGTTTCCCGTCCGGGGGCCGGTTCTACCTTCTCGCTCGTCCTGCCGGCCGCGGTTGAAGCCCATGTTTCGCCCCGCCCCCCCACGGGACAAGCGGGGCAAGTCCGTGACGAAGCGCCCGCCTCGCCTAGACTTAGCGTCGGGCCGGTTCTGACCGTACCATCACCATCTGGGCCTGGCCGTGCTTGACCCGTTCTTCCCAGGGGACCTATGATTTTTCTCTCCAACTTCCCAGGGCTTACCAGGCGTCGCGAAAGCGATCCGAGCCACCCCACCGCCTAGACCATGACCAAGCGTTTCGCGCCGAAACCAAGCGGCACCGAGCCCAGCCCGAGCGATCTGCGTTTCGGTCTGCGCTTCATCTCGGGCAAATACCAGGGCGGCGAATATCCGCTGGGTGAGGGTCAAGAGATCGTGATCGGGCGGTCGAGTGAACTCGATATGGTGCTCGTCGAGGAGATGGTCTCGCGCAAGCACGCGCGCATCGCGCTCAGTGAGGGCGTGATCACGATCGAAGACCTGGGCTCGACCAACGGCACGTTCGTCAACGGCGAGAAGGTCGAACGCGGCACGCTGAAAGAAGGCGACCGTGTGCTGGTCGGTACCAACATCTTGAAGGTGATGGCCATCTCGCAGGACGGGGACCAACAACTCGACCTGAAGGCGGTCGCCGCTGGTCGGGTTACGGCGCGCCAGAAGATGAGTCGCGTCGGTGATGAGCCTCCGCGCATGTCCGGCAGTTTGGAAGAGATCCCGCTCCCGGATCTGCTGCAGCTGTTCGGTACCTCCAAGAAAAACGGCGTGCTGGTGCTGCAAACCGACACCTTGGAAGGGCGCATCTACCTGACCGAAGGCAGGGTTCGTTTCGCCATGATCGAGGGCATGGACAGCGTGCCGCCGCTCAAGGCCGTGTATCGCATGCTCGACTGGCACCAAGGCCAGTTCGCGCTCGATCCGCCCGATTCACGCAAGTTCGAAAACACGGTCGATGCCAGCGCTCAGGAAATCCTGATGGAGGGCATTCGCCAACAAGACGAATTCAACGCCATGCGCGATCGCTTGCCCGCGCTGGATTCAGCACTCCGTTTGAATTTGCCGCTCGATGCCAAATTGCGTGAGCTGAGCCCCGTGCAGCTGGATGTGCTGCAAGCGGTGCTCAATAACGCGTCCCTCGACGTCGTGTTCGACTCGGTGCCGAACACCGATTTGGAGACGGGCCAAGCAATCCTGTTCTTGGTGCAGCGCGGCTACTTGGTCTCTGCGGACTGATTCGGATAGCGGCTTGGAGGCAAGCCGCTGCCTGATAGCTCTCGCAAACTACGCTTCAGATCAGCGTCCGATTCCAGCACTGCCGCGTCGCGAAGCAGGTGGTCGAGCGCGGGCCAGCGAGGGTGTTCGTTGCGCAAGCCCTTGACCGTGTCGAAAGCCGCGTGCCGCACGGGTAGCGCGCCATACTCCAGGTACGCTCCCAGGTTGCGGATCACGTCGCGCTCCAGGCGAATCGTCGCATCCAACAGTTGCGACATCGGCCCTTCGCTCAATTGCACGGCATGTTGATCGTGGTGGTCCGGCGCTTGTCCTTTGCGCGCGCGTGACAGCGCGGCCCTCGCTCCGGCGACCGCACTGGACGCGGAAGTTGCCGGGGGAGCACCCGCGTCTCCCTCGAAGCGTCGCTGCGCGAGCTCCGCAAGCGAGAGGTAGCGCACGCGCTCCGCCAACCGCGCGAGCGCAAGCGCGCCGGGAGCGAGCCGCGTCAACGCTTGTTGAGGTGTGGAAGGGGCGGACTCGGTGATCGCCACGAGCGAGCTTTCGGCGGCTTGGCACAGCGCCAAATCGGCCTTTTCTTTCAGGGCCGCAGCACAACCTGCGAGGTTGGGCTTGCTTTGCCAGCGCGCGCTCGCACGCGAGAGCTCATCCTCCAAGTGCCGTTCGCGAGCTTGGGCCGTGAAATCACTGGCTGCGGCCGAGACCGACGCGCTCGGTGCCGGCGCGCGATCTTCGTGCCGGCAGCTCGCGAGCGACAGCCCGAGCAGCAGCGACGGGTAGAGCCGAGCGTTCAGTACACGCCGCGCCAATTGGGACCGTAGAACCCGAACTGATTGGCCGTCAGGTGCATGTAGTCGAGCACGCTCTTGTAGTTCGTGACACGCAGCGTGAACGCCGTGTCCAGCTGAACGGGCTGACCGACGCAGTAGTTGACCCCCGGCGGGCATGCGCTGTTGTCGGTGTAGCGCAGGACCGTTTGCTCACCGGTCGGACTGGTGACGGTCGAATCGACACTGTAGGCCTTGGCAGTGAGCACGTTCATCCACTCCAAGACGCGCGCGGCGATGCCGCGCTGCACGGTCTTACCGTCGATCTCTTCGGTGCCATAGCTGTGGGCCACGTACAGTTGCCCGCTCTGCGGGTCGCGCCAGGCGACGGTCTCGCTTTCCGGAAAGCCAGGCAGGGTGTCCACGCCGACGACCCAAATGCGCATCATGTCGACCCAGTTGAGCTTCCAGCTCTCGGGGAGGTTCAACATCGAGAAAAACGCGATGAATTTGTGGATCTCGAAGCCGACCTCGGGATCGACAGCCAGCGACTCTGCCGGGGTACCATTGGCAACCTCCGTACCGCTCGGGAACTCCTGACAGAACAGGCGCCCTTGCGTGGGCCAGCACATTTGCGGTTCGTCTTTGGGCCACCAGGCTCGAAACCCCATCGGCTGCCTCAACGCGCCGGTCGAGTCCACATTGGGCACGCCTTTGGTTGATGCTACGCGCCAACCTTTGAGATCTTCATCCTCGGTCAGCGTGCTGGCAAGCAGGCGCCGCATGCCCTCGGGGAACAGCGTCGCGAAGCTGGTATTGCGATAGCGGCCGTCTTGGAAGTCGTCGCGTGACTGGCTGATGAAGCGGTCTTCGGAATCCGTCATCATGTAAACGGCGAGGGTCTTGTCGTAGTACGAGCCCACGTTCAGCTGATAGTCGACGGCGTAGTAGCCTTTGCTCTGGTCGAGCGAGTTGTTCAGCAGCCTACCGCCCCAGCTGACGTCCTTGCCGATGCCGGATGAGCCGTCGGGAACGAGAAAATTCACTCCCGAGTCGGTGTTTACATCCGGGTTTTGATCCGTGGAACGCAGGACGGCAGTCGAAAACGGGCTCCAACTCGTGTCGCTGAAGTGTGCTCCCGAGGTAGGCCGCGTCAGAATGCGCGCGAAATGATCGAAGACCAGCGACGCGCCGAGCGCGCTGTGCTGCAAGGGGCCGCCTTCCGCCGTCAACGAATCGAACAGCCCCGTCGACTGGAACAGCTCGTTGTACAGTGCGAAGCCCTTGGTCACTTCCTTCAGCTTGACGTTGTAGCGGTTGTATCCGCGCATGAAGGCGTTGCGCAGGCTGAAGGTGGTGCGGTTGCGCCGATAGTCGTCGAACAGATAGCGATCTTCGTATTCGCTGATCAGGTAGTGAGCGATCTCGTAAGCATCTGCGCCGTTGTCGTGACGCAAGACGGGCAAGTTGCCGATGTCCGCGTAGTTGTCGGTGCCGAACATGTACGGCCGCCGCACGCGCCCCAACGCGTCGAAGGTGCGCATGACGTTGTCGCCGATCCCGGGCTCCTGCACGAAACCCCCGCCGTCCGGCGACAGCTCGCGGAACGGCACGTAGTCGGTCGGGATGCCTTTGCACACCGTGCCCCCCACGATCTCGCCGTCGAACTCCGGGCTGTACACGCCGTTCTTCGCCTCATCCCAATCGGCGGGGGGGCTGGTATCGGCGGGCTTGCAATCCCGGACTAGATTCATCTGCTTGTGGAGCTGGGAGTAGTGAAAGTATTGGCTGCCGTTGTTGTAGAACGGCCCGGTCAGGCCGCCGAAGCCATCGAGCAGGGAGTGCAGGGCAGTGCCGCGTGGTGTGCACGCAGGCCCAGCGGGGGCGTTACCGAGCGGATCCGGCCTGCCCGGGCTGCAGTGCACGGTCCCGGATTCGTCCCAGACGTCGGCCACGTCCGCATATTCCATGCGGATTGCGGCGCGGTCATAGGCGCCAATCCCGAGCGTGTCTTGCGTTAGGTCACCGGCGTAGTCCATCACGGACGTCTGCTGCCAGCGCCAGATCAAACCGTCGCGCTCGGCTTGGGTGATGGGGTCGAACCAGCGCGGTCCGGTACACGTGGAGCCGTCGGTCGTGGTGTCGCTGCAGGTGTTGGTCTGCTTGCCATCTTGCGTGCGCAGCTGCCAGTACTGCGGCCGGAAGTTCAGCGCATCGAACGATGACGTGAACTGATGGCGAAGGCCCATCGAATGACCGAGCTCGTGCTCGAGCACACCGAAGGTAATGCGGCGTGCAATGAAGTCGTGCCATTTGGCGTTGCGCTCGGCGACCGCGCCAGCAGAAGCCTGCGTGCCGGGAGTCGACGGGTCCTCGTCGACCAGTGGAAACTTCTTGTCCATGATCGCCGCCCAGTCCGCCATGCTGCTCGGCTCGGGTGCTTGCTGCGAGCAGTAACCAAGCGCAGCCAACCGCACCTGCCGCTCTTGCTCGAAATCGAATAAGAACTGGGCGAAATTGCCGCGAAGTGGCGAGGCTAGGTTGTTCTGGTCGTCGGTCAGCGGCTTGCGCGCATCCATGCGCGAAAGGTGCTTGTACGCGCCAGTCAACAATGACGACTCGACCGGCGAGCCACGCGCGGCACTCAGCCGACTGTCGATCCCGGTGTTGCCCGCGCCCAACACCAAGTTGCCGAACTTCTGACGCGTCGCAGATTCCGCCCAATCAGTCAGGCTTCGCGCACCAATCCCCGGTGACGGCGCGGTCAGCTTCGTGCCGTCGGCGAGCCGGCTGTCGAGCGCGAGAAGCCTCGCCTGCACGTCTGCCGCGCTGAGCAGCGTCGGCGAGGAAGCCGCGCCTCGAGGCGCGCGTTGGGCCGCGCTGACGAAGCTCTTCTGAGAATTCCCGCTGCTGATATCGGTGTTCGACAGCTCGCCCAAGTACCAGCGCATGGTGTCGACCGCGCCCTGCGCAGCGAGATCCGTGACCGCGTTCCACACGTTGACGCTCGCCGCCACGACCTCACCCGTAATCGGGTCCACCGCGTCGGCGAGGATGCCCCAGGGAGAGCCGGTCTGCGGCTTCTGCACCATGTTGATCATGTGGTAGCGAAGATCCCCCACGCGTGCGAGCAACCCGGGGCTACCGCAGGCAGGGTCGTCGCCCGTGACGACGGGGTTGTGGCAGAGCGTGAACACCTTGCCCAAGGTGCTCAGGGCGGTTTCCAGACTCGGATCGAAGTCGCTCTTGCACTCCGCGATCACGTCCGGGGTCACCCCGCCGCGAATGCGAATGCATTCCGTATAGCGTGCGGTTTGTGCGGCGTGGCGTAGCGCGCCGTCCCATTGGCTGAGCGCTTCTGCGGAGACGCCGAACAAGTTCGGATCGCTCTCGGGCCCGTAGTAAAACGGCGTGACCTTGAGCGTTCGCTGACCGTACGGCAAGGTGCACTTGTGGCTGAATTGGTCGCAACGCGAGCCCGCACCTGCGTTTTGGCACTCATCGTCCGTGCCGTCGGGGCCGGGGTTGCCTGCCGCATCGAGCTGATCGCGCGTGGGGAGCGCACCGACCGGCGTGGTTTGCTGGGTAAAGCACGCGATCGGCTCACCGTCAGCGTCGCTCGCGTGGCTACGCTGCCAAATGTTGTGGCGCGACACGAAGCGGTACCACTTGTCGTCGACCACGCCGTAGTTTCGATCGTAACCCAGGCGATCCGGGTTGAGCGTACCGGTGGTGAACATGCCGAACATGTCCATGCGCGCGCCGTCCCAATGCACCGGCTCGTAGTCGTTGTCGACCACGCGGCGGAATGACAAGCGTACTTTGACCTCACTCGGGTTGCAGTTGCCGGCCGGGTTATCGCCGCCGAAGAAATCCGGGGAGAGGTAACAAGCCGGCAGGTAGCCGAACGGGGTGAATATCTTCTGTGGTGTGACGAACACCTTGTTCGTAATGTCGAAGTAGCCGCTTTTCGCGTCGAACGTCGGCGCGTCCGGATCAGCCGGATTGGTCGCGGAATAAGCGACTGGTTCGTATTGGAACGCGCCGTCGAACGCGGTCAAGGCCGCCAAGGTGTCCAGCTGGTAGGCGCTGGTGATCAGGTTTTGCGACCAGTCCACACGCATGAACTTGCGTGCGTACCAAGGGCTGTCGGTCGCGTTTTCGTCGATGACGTTCAGTTCTTCGCCAGTGGTCGGGTTGTAGCCGCGCTTGACATCGAAGTGACTCTGGATCTTGAACGCGGCCACGATCTGGCCACTGTTTTGATCCGGGGAGTTCGGCGTGCCGTTGCCGGTCGTGTCCGCGATTCGCTCGTAGGTCAAACGTGCGACGAGCAGCTCTTCGCTGATCTCGAAGCGGATGCGCGCGATGGTTTGCGCGTAGCTGGCCGTGAACAGGCCGTCTTGAGAGGCACCGTAGTCGACGTCGACGATCGTGGGTCGATAGTAGAATTCGGGGTTGTCTTTCGGATCTGCCAGATCGTCGCCGACGAAGAACGACTTTTCCAGCGCGTTGGCTTGAACGCGGTTGATCGGCGCTCGCTCACTGGCGCAACTGTTGGCGCCCAGGACGAGAACCGCACAGATCAGCAAACGACGGATAAAGCTCGCAGACATCGACACTCCTCGTACCGAAGACAAAGGCAAGCATACGATACACCTTTGCCTGCGGGGGCGCGCCGCTACGATTTGTTCAGGGTGCGAAACTCGACCGCGCGCGCGTGCGCCTCGAGCCCCTCGGCTCGCGCAAACGCGGTAATTTTCGGGCCCTGCGCGATCAATGCAGATGGCTCGTAGTCGATGATCGAGGTGCGCGAAACGAAGTCATAGACGCCGAGCGGCGCGCCGTAGCGCGCGGCGCCGCCCGTGGGTAGCACGTGCGAAGGCCCTGCGAGGTAGTCACCCGCAGCCTCGGGGGTCATCGAACCCACGAAAATCGCGCCTGCACGCAGGATACGGTCCGCCAGCGCGCGCGGCTCCACGGTGTGCACGGCCACGTGCTCGGCCGCGAGCTGATTGGCAACGGCGACCAAGCCGTCGCGATTCGCCACGATCAGCGCGTAGCCGTTGCTGCTCACGGATACATCGGCGATGGCTTTGCGCGGGAGGTCCGAAAGCTGGCGGGTCAGCTCGGCTTGGACTCGCGCCACGAGCGAGGCGTCCGACGTCACCAGTAGCGGGTAGGCGGCTTCATCGTGCTCGGCTTGCGACAACAGATCCGCAGCGACCAGGACCGGGTCCGCGCTGTTGTCGGCCACGACCAGGATTTCACTCGGCCCGGCGATGCTGTCGATGTCGACCTCACCGAAGACCAAGCGCTTGGCTGCGGCGACGTAGATGTTACCGGGGCCGACGATCTTGTCCACGCGCGGTACGGATTCGGTGCCGTAGGCCAAGGCCGCGATGGCTTGCGCTCCGCCCGCATCCAACAGGGCGTGCACGCCTGCCAGATGGCAAGCCGCGCGGACTTCCGGACTCGTATCAGGGCTGGCGACGATGATCTCCGTCACCCCCGCTACTTGCGCAGGCACGGCGCACATCAGCACGCTCGATGGATAACGCGCCTTGCCGCCGGGGGCGTACACGCCCACCCGCGAAAGCGGCGTGACCCGGCTACCGAGCGTGACGCCCTGCTCCCGGTACTCGAAGCCGCCCAGGTGGTCCGCTTGGCGCTGATGATAGCGACGGATGCGCTCCGCGGCCTCGACCAAAGCTTCGGCCACCGCTTTCGGTAGCCCGCGCAGTGCGGCCTCGCCGCCGTAGTCGCGCTCTAGCCAGGCAGCGGGTACGCGCTTCTCGAAGCGTTCGACGTAGCGCCGGAGTCCGGCGTCGCCTTCGCTGCGCACGGCGCTCAAGATCTCGCGCACGGCGGGTTCGACGCGATCCAAATCACTCTCACCCCGACGGGTGAGGCGAGCGAGCAGCGAGTCGTATTCCGGGGTTCCCTGAGTTACGGAGCGGAGCGCGGCGTTTTCGGTCATGTCCAGTGCCCGGCTTTGAGCGCGGCGGGATCGTGCTCGCGAATCTTCGGGCCTAGGGCCTCGCGGAAAACTTGTTCGTCGTCGATGTCGATGTCGTCTTCCGGGAACCCCTTGGCGACGTCCATGCCCACCGCCAAGATGCGCAGGAACATCGCGAAGCTGGAGGCGCACAGCCGTGGCTTCCACTGCTCGGTGCCGCTCATCGCGGTGTACACGGGGCAGTCCCCCTCGGGGTCGGGGCTCGATACGTCCAGGAAATAGGGATCACCCAGCAGCGAGCTGTGCGCGATGATGATCCAACCCGAACGCCAACCGTTCGCGGCGGCACCCGAGCGCAGCGTACCGGATTCGGCGAGCGCGAAGCCGTTCTGCTCCTCCACGAGCCGCTCGGCGGGGATCAGTTTGACCCGCTCGACCGGTGTACGCGTTTCTACGTCTTCCGGGTTAGCGGCCAACAAGAACTCGCGGAAGCGCCGGGGCACCTTCAACTGTGCCTTGAGCTGGTCCACCGTAGCCGCCTCGGCCTTGCCGAACTTGGCTCGCACGTGTCGTTGCGCGAATGCGTGACGCAGCGCAGAAATCGATTCGGCCAGATCGCTATCCAATCTCGCGAACCTTCCGCTTGGCCGAACGTGCCTGCACGCCGACGAGCGCGGACGGAACTCACGTTGCCGCCCGGAAAGAGCCAAAGAAGGGGCTTTTTTTACTAGCACTTGGCTCGAAGGCAAGCGGGAAACGTTCGCTGCCCTGTCGAAAGGCTAAAACGTGTAGCGGAGCCCCAGCCCGGAGACCCACGCCAGGGGGGGCTTATCGCTGAAATCTCGCTTGAACGTCGCGGTGTAGTCGCGAACCCCGCCGTGGATGGCCAGGGCCCAGTGAGGACTGATCTGGTACCACTCGACGCCCAGTTCTGCGGCCAGGTACAAATTGAGCTTGTCCGCGTCCTGGTAGCCGTAAATCGTGAGCACATCGTTGGTCACCTCGGCAGCGCCGAGGCTGGCCTGGAGGTACAGGCCGACGCGGTCGCTGGCTTTGACCGTGCCTCGCAGGCCCGCGCCGAAGCCCCACAGCGCGTAAGTGCGCTGGGGCGGGGGCGGGGGCGCGTAGGAGGTGTTCGACAGCACCAGATCACCCTCTGCGAACACCATCAAGAAGCGCAGGGGTTCGTAGCCAACCTGTAGGTGAAACCAAGGAGCGATCGGCGAGGTGTGCTTCATCTCCCCGAGCTGCCCGAAGGCACCCATGCCGCTCTCGACCACGAAGCCTCGGTGCCGAGGTGGTGGCAGCGGGACGAGTTGTTCTTCGCCGCCTTGATCGGCGCCCAGCGCGGGCGCATCGCTCTTCGAATCGAGCCATGACACCACTTCATCCGTGCTGATGGCGCGTTCCTTCGGCTCCGAGCCGGCGTGCGCCGCGTGAGCCACGAACAGTGTGGCCAGCGCGCCGAGCAGCGCAGTCGACGGGCGGAGCGCGGGCATCCCCGTCAGGCTACTCCATGAAGTCAGCGCGCGTCGACAGGGTCAGGAGCGGGAGACCGGCGGCACGTATGGTGTCCGCGCCGCCCTCCAAGCGATCGACGAGTGCGATAATTCCCACCACCACCGCACCTGCGGCTTTCAGCGTTTCGACCGCTTTTAGGCTGGAACCACCGGTGGTCACCACGTCCTCCAAGAGCGCGATGCGGGTGCCGGCTTTGAGCGACTTGTCGCCCTCGACGAGTTTCGCCGTGCCGTGGTCCTTGCGCGCCTTGCGTACGTAGAAACCGGTCAGCGGGCGGCCCTTCTGAAAGCTGACCAACGACACCGCGCTCGCCAACGGACAACCCCCGAGTTCGACCCCACCCACCGCGTCGCATGTAGGCAGATCGTCCAAAGCTTGGAACATCAGCTCACCGACCAGGGCGTGGCCCTCGGCGGTGAGGATGGTCTGCTTGCAGTCGATGAAGAAGTCGCTCTCGCGACCGGAAGCGAGCGTCACGCGGCGGCGTTCGAAGCTCAGTTCGCGAAGCAAGTCGATCAGGCGCGCACGTTTCGTCGGGTCCAACATGCCCGCGAACGTAGCCGAACCTCAGTCGTGGCTCTTCTTCTTTTTCGCTTTGGTGCCCTTGCTGATCACGGGCACGACCGGCGGCGGAGGGCGACGCGGCTCCGGCTTGATCGGGCGCACCGGAGTGAATTCCGCTTGCGGCGGAGGCGGTGCGACCCGTGCTGGTTCGGGCCTCCGCGGCTCGGGCTTCGGTGGCGCCAATTTGGGCGGCGGAGGCAAAGGCGCCTTGGCTTCGAACTTGGCGGGCACGGGTAGCGCCTTGGTCTCGAACTTGGCGGGCGCGGGCGGCGCTTTGGCTTCGAAATTGGCGGGCGCGGGCGGCGCTTTGGCTTCGAACTTGGCGGGCGCGGCTGGCGCCTTTGCGGGCGCTGGCGGCGCGACGGGTGCTGGCGCGACACGCGTGGGCGCAGTCACTGGGCGGGCTGCCGGTAGCGGTGCGCGAGCGGCGGCGGCGAGCGCGGGCTCACCGTCCGTTTGCACGTGCCCGCGCGCCAACGCGCCGGGTGCGATCCCGACGCGCGGCCCGGAAATATCGCCCGCGACGCGCGCGCCCGGCTCGAGCAGCACGGCCAGCGTGCCACGCAGATCACCCTGTACTTGGCCGGAAATCCGCAGCTCAGCTCCGCTGACGTGACCGCGGACGCGACCCGCGGGGCCGATTACGACGTTGCCCGTGACGCTCACGTCGCCTTCGACGCGGCCCAAAATCTCGAGCGAGCCCTGGCCGCGGACGTGTCCGCTGACCACCGTGCCCGCGCCGATCACCGAAGTTTCGGCCATGCGCCTCAAACCTCCATGTCGACGTTGCCCTTGAACGAGGCACCGTCTGCGATCGTGAAGCGCGCGGCCTTGATGTCACCGACGAGCTTTCCGCCTGCTTGAATGTCGACGCGTTCGGATGCCGTGACGTCACCCGTGACTTGACCGGCCACGCTCAAATTGGCGCCCGTGATGTCCGCGCCGACGACCGCCGTACCGGTCACGGTCACGGCGTCCGTGGTCGTGAGCCGGCCGCGTAGATTGCCGTGAATCACGATCTCTTCGTCGCCCGAGATGTCACCCTCGATGGTGAGCCCTTCTCCAATCACCGTGCCTGCCATCCGTGTCGCCTCTTCCAGTTGCTGAGAAAATGAGTCAGCGGCGCTTCTGAGCCGTGCCGAAATCGAGTTCGAACTCGGTTTCGAGCCGCACCGAAACACGCGCGCCGGACTCGATCGAAATTTCCGCACCGCGCAGTTCGCCGCGCACCGTCGCCGAGCTGCGCACCGCGATTGCGCCGTTTGCCCGCGCATCGCCCAGCAAGTTGCCGGCGATCTCCAGGCTCTCACCGTTCAAGTTGCCTTCCACGCTCCCGCCTTCGGCCACCTCGGTGTCGCCGTTGACGTTGACGTCACCCATGACTTTGCCCTCGATACGCAGGGCCCCACTGCCGCTGACGCGGCCGGTGATGCGTGTGCCTGGGCCGACAACGCTAAGTTCATGAGGGTGCCGGGGCATCGGAGTGGGGCGGAACGCTAATACGCCCGGGCCGGATTTGAAACAACGCGTCCTCTTTTGTTGGGTTTGCTCAGCGCGGCAGGCTCGCGGCGAGGATCTCGCCGGCTCGCGGCACGGAGCGGAACAGCGCGCGGGCGTATAAACGGCGCTTCTCTGCGTGCGGTAAATCACCGGGCCGGCCGTGGGTGGCGGCTGACAACAGCACGGCGGCGGCCACGCTCACGTTCAAGCTCTCCACGAACCCGCGCATTGGGATGCGGACCGCGCGCTTGGTGTGGCGCAGCAGCGGCTCGCAGATCCCGTCGTGCTCGTTGCCGAGCAACAGGGCCAGGCGGGGGATGTGTGCCAAGTCCGGCGGGGTGAGTTCACCCTGCGGATGAGTCGCTACCAGCTCGAAGCCGCGTGCGAGCAAGTGCGCAGCGGCAGATTCGGGAGTCTTGTGGTCGTGCACCTCCAGCCAGCGCTCGGTGCCCTTGGTGATGCGGCGCGCAATCATGAAGGATTCGACGCGCGCGACGACGTGCACGGTCGGTATCCCGAATGCGTCGCAGCTGCGCATCACGGCTGACCCGTTGTGAGGATCGTGCGGCGCGTCCAGCAGCACGGTCACGCTCTCCAAGCGTTGTTCGATGACCGACTGGATCCTCGAGTTTCGGTCGTCGCTGGCGAGCGGTCCAAGCGTCTCGATCACTTTATCGGCCGTCCAGGCGGTGCTCCAAGGTTCGCCCGGCAAACTCTCGGCGAACTCGGCGCCGACCTCTTCACTCGCTCGTCTCATAAGGGCCGGATATTGCACTGTTTGGGGCGCTGCTCCCAAGCTCGTCGCGAGGGCCGGCGGTGAGCGAAGTTTCGCGGGCCGGGGGCCGAGCTCGCGGCGGGGCGGGGCGCCTTCCAGACCGCGGGGGGTTCCCTGACCCCTGAACAAGCATTATCTTCCAGGCTGTCACTCAATCACAGCGCAGGAGAGCGGTCCCAATGGCATCCGATAAGGTTCATGTTTTCAACGACCTCAACTTCGAGCAGGAAGTCCTGAAATCGACAGTTCCGGTCCTGGTGGATTTCACGGCGACCTGGTGCGGGCCATGTAAGCAACTTTCCCCGATTGTCGACCAGCTCGCTGACGACCTGCACGGCACCGTCAAAGTCGGCAAGCTCGACATCGACGACTCTCCGATCACTGCCGGCAAGCTCGGCGTTCGCGGTGTCCCCACGGTGATGGTGTTCAAGAACGGTGAGCGCTCTGCGCAGCACGTCGGCCTCACCACCAAAGCCAAGCTCGCTGATCTGGTGAAAGCCTGAGCGAAGCCGTCCCGAGCCCGAGCCACGCCAGTGCGCGTCGCTCGGGCTCGAACGCGTCCAAACGCTTCCGCAAGCGGCTGTATTGGCTGCCGGTAGGCGTGATCGCGTGCGCCAACGCCGTCTTCGCGCTGGTGTTGTCGCGTTACGTTCCGAGCGTGACGGCGCTGGGCGCCGGCGCCTTGCTGTATTTCGTCACGCTGCGCCGGTTCATCGCGCAAATGCGCGACGAGCCACGCCCACTTTGGATCACGCGGGGCTTCGACGAGCCGTTGTTCGTGCACTTCGGAGCGAGCACTTTGGCGCTGCTCCTCAGTCCGGTGTGCGCGCTGCTCGGGCTGATCCTGGGAGCCATGCACGGCGGCGTGCTTCACGAAGGCTTCGAGTATTTTCGACTGAGCGCGAGCTACGTATACCTCCTCGGGCTGCTCGCCTCGGCGTGGGCAATTTGGATCGAGCGGCGCTTCGTGCGCATTCGCCACATGGATGTGGCGATCGCCGGTTTGCCGTCAGAGTTCGAGGGCTATCGCATCGCGCAGCTCAGCGATCTGCACGTGGGCAGCTTCGACCCGAAGTCCCGCGCGCTGGAGTGGGTCGCCATGAGCAACGCCCTTTCGCCAGATTTGGTGGCGGTCACTGGTGATCTCGTGACCAGCGGGCGCGGTTTCTATCGCGACGTTGCCGAAGCGCTCGGTGCTCTTCGCGGCAAGGATGGCGTGTTCGTGTCGATGGGTAACCACGATCAATCGAACAACGACGAACTCACTCGGCTCGTGGCCGAACACGGACCGACCGTGCTCCGTGACTCGTCGCGGGTCATTCGTCGCGGCGCTGCGGTCTTGAACGTGGCCGGCATCGACGGTCGCATCGCGAGCCCACCGGAGGTCGCTCGTACGCTGAAGGGGTGCACGCCAGGCGCGCCGGTCGTGCTGCTCGCCCACTACCCTTCGGTTTTCGAGGTCGCTGCCGCTGCCGGAGCAGATTTGATTTTGACCGGGCACACCCATGGCGGGCAACTCGGCGTGCCGCTCTTCGGCCAGCGCTTGAACCTGGCTCGCCTCACGGGGCAGCGTTCGCGAGGTATGGTGTACACCGGCAAAACCGCGATGTACGTCAACGCCGGCTTGGGCACGACGGGCCCACCGATGCGCCTCGCGGTGCCACCGGAGATCGCGCTGATCACCCTGCGTCGCGCAGAGACGAACCAGTAGGCGATTCCTACGCGCCCCTGACGGCCGTTGGAATGGCGGAGCTTGTTTGATAGCTTGCGGCACTCATGTCCAGTCGCGTCGTCGAACCGGTGCGGGGAGCGCGCGCGCTTTTCGTGTTTCACCTCGCGCTGCTCTCGTGGTGGACGTTCGTGCAGTTCTACTTCCGTGTCGTGGCGCACTTCGTGAAGTTCGAACTGCCGGTGGACCTCGTAAACTTCATCTTCATCGCGATCGCGCCGATCGTGACCACACACTTTGCGCTTGGTCAGCGCGGCACCCCGTCCCAGACCGCGGCGCGAGTGGTCGTGGTGCTCGCCGCCCTGGATCTACTCGGTGAGCTATTGCAATCCGCACCGCATCTCGGATTGCCGGCGATCGTGCCCAGCGACAAGGGCGCGGCGGAGTTGTTGGTGCGCGGCGTCTGGGTCACTTGCGAGTTCGCCATGCGCGGCGCCATGTTCATCGCACTGTTCCGGGCTCAAGCAGACGTAGACAAGCGCCTCGTCGCCCTGTTCTTCGTGCTACTCGGCGTGAACTATCTCGCTACCTCGCTCTCCTTCCTGCGGGCCATCGGACCGTTCACGGCGTTGGGCAATGCGCTGCCGCTCGGCTCATTGGCCGCCAAGATCAGCATCCCAATGAGCCCTTTGTGGCTTTCGCTGATCGTGTACCTCAACGGGCGGCTCGCCCGCGGACGCCACCCCCTCGTCGACACGAGGGGCGCGGCGGCGCTGCATCAGGGCTAATTTTCCGCACGCTCGCGAGCTTGGCGAGGCGAGCGCGTCAGGCCGGGGTGTGGCAACAAGCTTCGATGTTGTGCCCATCGGGATCGAGCACGAACGCGCCGTAGTAGTCAGCGTGGTAATGCGGCCGCAACCCTGGCGGGCCGTTGTCTTTGCCGCCGGCAGCCATGGCTGCTTTGTAGAACGCATCTACGGCCGGGCGATCAGCGGCCTGAAATGCCACGTGCATGTGTGGCTTCTGTGGCGTGCCTTCGTGGATCCAAAAATCGGGTTTGGGAGGCACGCCGAGCCCCAGCACCACGGCCCCGCCCGTGAACTCGGGCGGCACTTCCATCAGCACTTTGTAACCAAGCGGCGCCAGCGCTTGCTCGTAGAAGCGACGGCTCTTTGCTGCATCACTCACGTCGAGTCCGGTGTGATCGATCATGCCGCTCTGTCTATCACGGGTCGGTGCTGCGTCGAAGGGTCACCGGCGTTCGACCGGCGTCATCGACAGGACATGGGCCGATCGCCGCCGTGGCCCAGCTTGGTGCACGCGCCCGTGTGGAGCCTCGCCTTGTGTTCGCAGCCGGCGTAGACAAACGCTGCTTGGTGACGACAGTCGCTCAGCTCGGCTTCTAGTCGCGTACTCGCCCGCCGCGTGGCCTCTGCGCAGCGCTCTTTGCATGTACGGCGAAGATCGCCACCCGAGGCGTCGCACTCCCGTTCGCAGGCTTCGGTAGCCGCGCGCCGATCATGGTCGCGAGTCGTGAAGCGCGCGCAGCATTCGCCGAGCTCCCGACTCTCGCCCAGCGAGCACTCTGCGCATTGTTCGCGCGCGCGCGCGGCGGGGATCCAATCCAAAAATGGACTGAACTCGACGCTCACGCCCGTGCCTACGGTGACCGAGCGCCCGTAGAAGAAGCCTCTGTACGGACTTTGCACCGAATCCAGCCGAATCTCGGCGTGCGGCGCGAGCAACGCGCCCCTGAACGTGGGCTGGATTTGCGGTGGCTGGCTGCCGGCGTAACCGAACAAAATGTTCGACTCGAGAAAATAGTCGTAAACGGTTCCACTCAGCTCGAGCGCGCTCCGTACCCAAACGTAGACCGCTCCCCGCGTATTGTCGATCTCGAGCAATGCATGGTCCATCAGCTCGAAGGACTGAAACCGATACTGTCCGGTGTGCAGCCGGGTGCGGGAGTGCGCTTGCATCACCAGTTTTCCGTAGCTACCCGGCGCTAGGTCGAGTGCCCCTTCATCGTCCGCGTGACTCGTCTGGTCTGGCCCCGCCGCCGAGAGATCGACTCTCCAGCTGAACGCTTCGATGGTCTGATAAGCGTGGTTCCAAACGCCCAAAGCGACTCCCGAGGCCGGCTCGGGCTGGACACTGGTTCGGGTCTTGATGAAGCCGTCCACGCGCGCTCGCGAGTCGAGGAGCAACGGCGTCGGCCCATAGGCGTACAGCGATCCGACATCGGCACGCGCGCCGATGTTCATCGCGCCCATCGACGCAATCAGGCCATTTCGCTGCCTTGTCACGCGCCGCGTAGGGTCGACGACCTGGGCGTCATCGCCAATCTTCAGTGATTCGGTGGCAACCAGGGCGAAGCGAGTTCGCTCGACCCCCAAAGGAAACGCGACCTCGAAGGCGCCCGTTTCGAGCTGGGAGTCGTCGATTTCGCGCGCAGAGTTCAAGACACGGCGTCGTTCGGACTGGAGCCAGGGGCGATCGAGGTCGATCGAATCGCAGGCGGAGGTCTCGCAGGCCATGAAGCCAAGCAGCAGCCAGCTGCACCCACGACTGAGCACGTCGCGCCCGAGAGTCACTGGTTGTCCTGCACCTCGCGTGCTTTACACCCGAATTGCGCTGAGCTAAAGCTTCGACTCGTTGACTCTGGTGGGTGATGAGCAGCAGGGATCAGATCGAGTGACGGAGCAAGGTTCGGAGCCCGCCCAGCCGCCCCGCGCGCCGTTGCTTGCTCGCTTGGCGAAATTCCTCGGCCGTCCGGAAGTGCGCGCCGCGTTGTTGCTGACCGCCGTCTTGGCGCCCATCGGCATCGTGTTCTCGCAGCTGGAACAATACCGCTCTTCGCGCCAGCATTTGGGCGCCGAGTACTACAACATCGCGCGCGCGTTGGTGGATGGGCGTGGCTTCAGCGACCCGTTCGGGGAGCGCACAGGCCCGACGGCTTGGATGCCGCCGGTCTTCCCCGTGATCCTCGCCATCGCGCTATATCTGGGCAAATCTCGCGTGATCGTCGCGGGCGTCGTACTCGTACTCATGAACCTCACCTGGGTCGGCATTGGCACGAGCCTGTATTGGATGGCCCGCAGAGCTGGCTCGCGAATCCCGCCGTTATTTGCGCTGGTGCTCGTGCTCGGCTGGGCGCTTTCGTTCGATTATTGGTTCTTCGCTTGCACTACCGATATTTGGTTGCAAGCCGCGGTCGTCACGCTGATCACGTTGGCGATTTTCGATCATCTCACGACGGGCGCTCACAGACCCGTCAGTTGGGGCTTGCTCACCGGCGCCGCGCTCTTGGTCAGCCCGACGCTCGGCTTCGCGACGGCATTGCTGCCGCTAGTTTCGTTGTTGCAAGCGAAGACACGCAGGCAGCCTTGGTTGACGACGCTCGCGATCGCGCTCTTGGTCATGGCGCCCTGGGCCGTGCGCAACGCCGTCGTTTTCAAGCAGTTCATTCCGATCAAATCCAACGCGGCAAACGAGCTATACCAGGCAAACGTGGTCGACGACGACGGCGTCTTCGACAGCGTGAATCAACAGGTTCACCCGTTCAATCGCCTCGATTCTCGATTTCAGTACGGCAAGCTCGGAGAGATTGCGTACGTGAAAGATCGGGGGCAAGTGTTCTGGCGCGTGATGCGCGATGACTGGCGGCATTTGTTGAGAAATATCGGTAACCGCGCGGTCGCGATGGTCGTTTATCATCCGCTCGCGAAGATCATGGATGGCCCAATCGGTGGCCCCATCCGCCACGCGGTCTACGCCTCCCCGATTTTGGTTTTGCTGGCTTCGATCGCGGTGCGTGGGCCTCATCGCCGGATGTTGCGCGTGCTCGCTTTCTTTTGTCTCGCGTACCTTCTGCCGTACGTGGCCGCGGCGTTTTACATTCGCTATTTTCTGGTGCTGACCCCGGTTTTTTTGATGATCCTCTATTTCGGAATCGACCAGCTTGCCGAGCGCTGGTCGAGCCGCGGCGTGAAGCTCGCGCCGAGCCCGAAGGTGAACTGAACCGGTGCGGGTAAGGCGCCCTCGCATCGTATTGCTGGCAGCGCTGGCGGCACTCGCGCTGCTGTTCTGGGCTTTCCGCCCGAGCTGGCGGCTGAAACCGGCGAGTGTGCCGCAATCTTCAGCCGTCGCCGGTCAGCTGCATCCGAGGCAGCGGGTCTCGGTGCCGGCATGGCTCGGGTCGTTGAGTGGCATCGTCTGGAGTCGCTCGAGCGGAAAGCCAGTGCGCCTCGCGACAGTCTGGGCGGTTCGTCAACCCAGCCAGGG